>OARM01000017.1_pt1 | contig 139322 bp, 118 predicted proteins | sample 1475591 | NCBI WGS metagenome assembly OARM01 (sample SAMEA3360676, study PRJEB22359) | human gut metagenome | biome: ENVO:urban biome; feature: ENVO:human-associated habitat; material: ENVO:feces | place: Bangladesh | collected 2011
GTATTGTATTGTATTGTATTGTATTGTATTGTATTGTATTGTATTGTATTGTATTTCATAAATTATGCCAAGATTATATAGTTTATTTATTATATATTATACTATTTTATTTGTCAATAATTTATATAAAATTAGAAAATCTTATTATTACAGTTTAGATTAGTTATATAATAAGAAATTATAATAAATAAAAAATATAATTAAAACTTTTAAAATAAAATTATAAAATTAATTTAAATTCTTTAAGTTACAGTCCTCTGAATAAACTCTTCCATCATCATAATATAAAGGCATTTTATCTGCTCTATATAAATAACTGCCAAAATTCATTTTTAACTCAAATAATTTATTTCTGCTAGCTTTCTCTATTTCAACAATTACTTTTGTAGTATCTCCATATGTTAAAAGCAAGTTGTTATAATTTTCACCCAAAAAATCTACATCAGAAGTTATTCTGGCATTTAAATTATCTATTTCTATTTTTTCTATTACTTTAGCTGTATATTGACCATTAATATTATCTATTTTATATTCTATATATCTTGACTGTTTTTTACCCTCAACTTGATTATCAAACATTCCTAAATTACCATTAGCTAATAAAAATAAAGCATGCTGACCTGAAGGACCTTCTAAAATGGCATCACCTTTAACTCTATATTTATCTAATGATTTTAAATTATATAGCTGTGTATTCTTTCCATTAACCTCATATGTATGATTTTCATTAACCATCCACCATATCAACTTCCACTCACTGTAATCTATAGCCAATACTCCTCTATGTTTTGATGATACATATAAAACATCTGTATCAGAATCATAAACCAAAGAATTTGAATGAAACCAATCTATATTTTTTTTATTTCCATTTTCTATATATACATTATCTACACTTTCTCCATATACTACTTCTTTAAAAATATTAGCATCTTCAGGATAAGCATTTAAATCTAATGAGTTTTTTATTAACATTCCAAAACTTAAAAATTTGATATCATTTCCATATTTATCAACAACACCAAACATATCTCCCATACCAAAAGAAGATGATGATAAATAAAAATAATTATTATTAACTTTTACAGCATCATGATGATTTAAATGAGGTATGTTTAACAAAGGTTTTCCTAACATATTAACTATAGCATTACCACTAAATATATAAAATAGAAATTTGCCGTCTTCTGCTCTTATTTTTGAAGGGCTATATTTTTTTAAAGCATATCTTATATACCCATTTTTAGATACAGCAACACCTCCAGTTCCTTCCCATGAATCAGCACCATACATATAATGAAGAAAATACATATCCGGATTATTTTTATATTTTTCATCTTCTTGCAAATTTGAAATATCAACACTTAATTTACTTGGTAGAGTCTCACCATTTATAATTAATTTACCTACATAAACATTTGTAACTATAATTTTATCACTATCATAAATTTCAATAGTATTTTGAGATTCTGGAAACATACCATGTATTTCAAATTCTGTGCCGTATCCTACTGGATAAGTATGTATTATATCTGGCTCACCATAAAGCCCTTTAACTTTTACTGTTAAAGGTTCTTGATTTATAGATTCTCTTACATAAACAGCTGATAATGGGCTAAGATTATAAGGGTTTATTGTTAGACCAAGAGGAAGCACAAAAGGATTTGTTGAATTATTATTACAAGATAAAATAAATATACTTCCTAAAACAAACAATATATTTTTACTTAAAAATAAAAAATTATAAAAAAATTTAAAATTAAACATAATAGTTTATATAAAAAACAATATTATCATGTTTTTATATTATATAAACTAATATTATTCTGTCAACTTAAATAAAAAATATTATTTTGACAATTTCTATTTATTTGGTTATAATTATTAATCAATAATCAATCATATAAAGGTTTATGCAAAATTATGAAAAGAGCTTTAATTATAATAGTTTCTATAGCTGTAATATTTGCTATATCAATAGCTAGTTTAATAGTATATACAGTTTCACCAGTAGCAAAAGATTCTCAAAAAGTATACTTTGAAATTAAGCAAGGAGAAGGTGCTTATAATATATCAAAAAAACTACAAGAACAAGGACTTATAAGAAACTCAAGATTATTTGTTGTATTAGCTAAACATTTAAAATATGACAGAAAACTTTTAAGCGGTTATTATGAGCTTAATAAAAATATGAGCATGATAGATATAATGAAGCATTTAAATAGCGGTAAACAGGCTATGGTAAGGCTCACTATTGCAGAAGGTAAAAATATATACGAAATAGCTAACTATTTAGAAACTCAAGGTTTTACTACAAAAGAAGAGTTTTTAAAAGCATGTCATGATAAAAAAATATTGGAAAAATATAGTATTCCTTCTGATAGTGTGGAAGGATATATATTTCCTTCTACATATTATATAGTAAAAGGCAACCCTGCAGAAGTATTAGTTACTCATATGATAGATTCACTTTTTAAACAGTTTCCAGATTTGGAAGAGAGAGCCAAAAAAATCGGAAGAACTGTACATGAAGTATTAACTATGGCTTCTATTGTAGAGAAAGAAATGGGACCTAATGATGACCCTAAATTAATAGCTTCTGTATATTATAATAGATTAAATATAGATAAAAGACTAGAAGCAGACCCTACAACAATTTATGCTATGACTTTGGTAAAAGGTGATTATATAGAAAAGCCAAATCTAAAATATGATGACTTGCGTATGGTTCACCCTTATAACACTTATAAAAATACAGGACTTCCTCCAGGACCGATATGTTCAAGCAGTGCTAAAGCTATAGAGGCATCATTAAACCCTGCCAAAACAGATTATATATTTTTTGTAGCAGACGGCACAGGCAAACATGCTTTCTCTGTAACCTATGAAGAGCATTTAAAAAACATTGACAAATATATTTTTAAAAAATAATTATATTTTGTTATAGAATTTTTTTATTCAACTTTTTTGTCGCCTTCGCTGTGCGGACTTCGTAAAAAAGTTTTTACCCTACGGGTACGCTTCGCGAAAAGTACAATTTATATGTTGGAATATGTATTAAGTATAAAATAATATATGATTTTGGATATGCTTAAAAGCTAGTTTTTTAATGCAGTGATTCTGCATCTTTTATACCAATAAAAAAGCGGATACGTTGCGAAGCACTCACAGCGGTTTGGCAAAGCTCAACAAATAAAAAACTTAAAATATATTTGTTGGAAAACTTAAAAAATTTTAGTGTATATCAAACATTACAGCTTTTAAATATATTAAATACATCATCTTTATTTAAAGCTCTAAAATGATTAAAAGTTAAACTGCCGTTTCTTGTAGTTCTATTTGTAAGCAAATTAAGCATATTATCATCTTGAATACCTATTCCTAATTCTGTAAAATTAGTAGGCATATTAATTTGTTTGAAATATTCTATAGTTTTATTTATTCCTTCTAGAGCATCATCAACATTCCAAACATTTTTTGCATATTTTCTAAATCTCTCTCTTGTATAATCAGAATAGTCATAACAATATTTAGCCCAATGCCCCCAAATTGTAGAAAGACTAGCTCCATGTGCTACATCAAACTGGGCACTAAGTTCATGACCAAATTTATGTGCTATAAAATCAAACTCATTACCTAAACCGGTTAAAGTATTATGAGACAAACTTCCGCACCACATAAGCTCGCTCATAGCATCATAGTTATTTTTATCTTTCATAGCTATAAGACCATTTTTTATAACAACTCTAAGTAATGCCTCAGCAATAGCATCTGTAGTTTCATTGAAGCAATTATCAGCAAAATATCTATCTAAAGTATGCATCATAATATCCACTATTCCGCAGGCTATTTGATAATAAGGCAAAGTAAAAGTATAACAAGGATTCATTATAGCAAATTTTGGGCGATTAAACTCTGTATTAAGTCCTCTCTTCTCTAAAGTTTCATCATTAGTAAGCACTGCTGATGTACTAGTTTCACTTCCTGCAGCAGAAATTGTAACTATGCATCCTACATTAATAGTTTTTTCTAGAGTTTTTTTGTATGTCCAAAAATCCCAAATATCAACATCAGGATTAGCTGCTCCTATTGCTATTGCTTTTGCAGTGTCTATTACGCTTCCTCCGCCTATCCCTAAAATTAAATCAGCATTAAACTCTATAGCTTTTTTTACTCCAACTCTAGCATGAGAAAGTAGAGGATTAGCTTTTACATTATTAAAAAAAGTATAATCAATATTCTCTTTTTTTAACATGTTTTCTATATTTTCTAATAACCCATTTTCTTTTATTCTATTAGAGCCATAAACTATAAATACTTTTTTAGCATTTAATTTTTTTATTTCTGAAACAGTACTATCTTGAGCATTTTTTCCAAATATAACTTTGGTAGGAAGATGTAAATTAAAACTTTGCATATTTCAAACCTTCATAAAAACAATAAATTAAAATGATTGCACTTCATTAAAATTTTAATTTTTTACAAAATAATATTTATTAATAAATTATATTTATAAAAAATCAAAAATTAAAAAATGCAATCATTTGAAAATAGTATAAAATATTTAAAATTATTTTCTTAAATCATCAACTAATTTTGTCTTATCAATGGTTTTACTGTCTTTTTCTTTAATAACTTTAGCAGGATTACCAGCAACAACTTGATTATCAGCAACATCTTCTATAACAACAGCACCCGCACCAATAACAGCATTCTTTCCAATATGAACACCCTCTAATACAACAGCATTAGCTCCTATTACAACATTATCTTCTACTATAACAGGCTTAGCAGAAGGAGGCTCTATTACGCCAGCCAATACTGCACCCGCACCAATATGACAATTCTTACCAACAATAGCACGTCCGCCTAATACAGCACCCATATCTATCATAGTGCCATCTCCTACTTCAGCACCAATATTGATAATAGCTCCCATCATTATAACAGCATTGTTGCCTATTTTTACTTTGTCTCTTATTATAGCGCCAGGCTCAATTCTCGCATTAACATCAAAATAACTTAATGTAGGTACTCCAGAGTTTCTTCTGTCATTTTCTAAATAATAATCCATTATAAACTCTTTATACTCTTCTAATATTCTTTTTACTTCATCATAATCGCCAACTATAAAATTAAAATCTCCATAAGAAAAAATTTTAGCATTAGTTTTTATATTTGATAAAGTTCCTTTTATATACGCTTTAACAGGTGTTTTTTTAGTAGAGTTTTTTATATAAGCAATTATATCTTCAGATTTTTCTAACATATCCATTTTTCACTCCAATGTTTAAATTTGTAGATTAACATAATACACAATTAATTAAAATTTGTCAAAAAGAATTTATTAAATAATATTATAATATATAAAAAACATTTACTTTTATTATATTTTTGATATAATTTTTTCATGAGAAATATCAACAGAATGAATGATTATTTTGTGCGTTATCTTTTAGGCTCTGTAGGTCATGAAGATGTGCTTGAAAATATAGTAAATTGTGTACTTAGAGATTCAGGCTTTCAAGAAGTTCATAATTTAGAAATAATCAATCCGCATAATCTGCCGGAAAATATTAATCTTAAAGAATCAGTTCTTGATGTCAAAGCAATTACAAAAGATAAGAAAAAAATTATTATAGAAATACAATTATCTGGAAATATAGATTTTGTAAAAAGAATATTTTATTATATATCAAAAAATATTGTTAGTGAATTAAATGAAAATGAATCTTATGATATTATTAGTCAAGTGATAAGTATTAATTTTATAAACTTTAATATGGATTTTTATGATGAAGGCAAGGCTCATAGATGTTTTAAATTAATAGATACTGAAAATCATAATATATCATTAGATATGATGCAAATGCATATAATAGAAATACCAAGATTTATAAAAATTCTTAATAATTCAAATATAGATGATATTAAGAAAAACAAAATATTATCATGGATAGAATTTTTTACAGTTAAGGATTTAGATAAAGTTAAAGAAAAATTAAAGGAGGTAAATGACATTATGCCTAAAGTAATTGATAAATATGAGAGATTTATATCAAGTGAAAAAGAAATGGAAGTCTATAATGCAAGAGATGCATTTTTATACGGTCAAACATTAATGCTTAAAAGAGAAAGAGAAGAAGGTATAAAAGAGGGTATAGAAAAAGGTATAGAAAAAGAAAAATATTCATTAGCTAAAAATATGAAAGAGAAAAACATGGATATAAATCTTATTAGTGAATTAACCAAGCTTAGTATAGAAGAAATAAAAAAATTATAATTGTATATTAATTACATAATTAAAAAAATAATATTTTATAATTAAATTCATAAATTAAGTTTATAGATAACTTTTTGTATTAAATAAAATTCAATTTAAACAATAAAATAAATAAAATCAATTCACCTTCTCTTTTACTATACCGTTTCTATATGCATTGAGTAATTCTTCCAAATCACTTATTCTTTTGTTTAAGCCAATACCAATATCAGTTTCACCTACTGTAATTCTAGTTACAAATCTATCTACTATAGTTGTTTTCGGAGATATTCTAAAACCGGATTCCACTACTTCAGCAAAAGGTCTATGCTCTGCTATAATCATGGCATTGGAGTTTGATATTAAAGTGTAGCCTCCTATGCCTGTGCTTTTATGATAGGCCTTAGAAAGTCCTCCGTCTATTACTAAAAGTATTCCACCGCCTTTAATTGGGCTTTCACCTTTATGAGTCTTTACAGGTACATGCCCATTAACTATATGTGATTTATGTATATCCAAATCAAACTCTTTTAATATGCTCTCGCAATAATCTTTTTTGTCTATATGATAATAATATGAATTATAACTTTCTTTATGAGTTTCTTTATCTTCTATAAAATATCTTTCAAAGGTTGTCATTTTATTTTTACCGAATAATGGAGATTTTGGACCGCACCATAAATACCAGCAATAATCCAAAGCATTAAGCTGTTCTTCGCTTCCAACTTCGCAGTAAAATGCTTTACGTACCTTGTCTTCAACTTGCTTTAAATATCTCTTTCCAGATAAATATTGTCCATCTATATATACATCATCAAAACTGCCGTCTTCTTTTGTAGGTATGCATCCATGATAAAGAAGGTTTCCATTAAATATTTTATATATTCCGCCTTTAGCATAAATATAATTAGTATGCTTTTGAAGTGTTGGGCTATTGATAAAAGAAAAAGCTAAACTCTGTATTAAAGTATTTTCTCCTTCTGTAAGCTCAAAAGGGTTTTTAGGATTTATTGTTGGAAAGTTTTTATCTTTAAGCTCATAGGTTTTACCGTCAATATTAATAGTGCCTTTTTTATAATCAATCTTATCAAGAAGTATACGTTCGTCCATAGCATAATTTGGGTGTCTTTTTATAAGCTGACATTCCAACTTAAACTGTATTATTGATATAGCCTTATGCATCTTTGAAGCTAAATCTTTATCAACCTCATCATATATATTTTTATCTAGAGTATTAGGTTTAAACACTTCGCAAGGGTCATCTTTATAAACCTCATTAGCAAATGATGATAAAGCCCTTAAATTTATACCATAACTATATTCAAGCAAATCAAAATTATTATATCTCACAGCCAAACGAACAGCATTAGCAACACAAATTAAACTCCCCTTAGCAGCACCAAGCCAATGTATATCATGATTGCCCCAAGCCATGTCAACTTCATTAAAGTTCATTATACTCTCAATTACCTTATCTGGGTGAGGTCCTCTGTCATAAATATCGCCTACAATATGAAGCCTGTCTATACTGCATTTTCTTATCAAAGCACATAATGCCATAATAAACTTTTCTGATGCAGACACATCTATTATAGAATCTATTATAGAAAAATAATAATTCTCTTTATTGTCTTCAACAGATGTTTGTAAAAGTTCATCAAGTATATAAGCAAAGTTCTGAGGCATCTTCTTTCTAATCTTTGACCTTGTATATTTACTAGTAACAAGCTTGCATATTCTAATAAGTCTGTATATAGTTATTCTGCACCAATCATTAAAATCTTCTTTAGATGCTTTTTTATTAATCATATTCTTTGTATCTACTATAAGTATTTGAAGCTCTATTCTCTCATTTTCTGTTAAAGTATTTCTAAATAATATTTCTATTTTCTCTTTTATAACACCAGATGAAGTGCCTATTAAATATTCAAAGCCTTCAGATTCTCCATGTATATCGCTTAAAAAATATTCTGTACCCTTTGGCAATTTGCATATAGCTTTTAAATTAATAATTTCAACAGAAGCATCATCTATAGTGGGGTACTTTTGAGATAATAACTCTAAATAATCCTTATCTTTCATAATAAAAAATCTCCAAAATATTGTTTAAAATACAAAAATATATATGAAAATATTTTTTTATTGTAGAATAACTCCTATATAATATATAAGTATATACAAAAAATCATATTAATCTATGATTATGAAAAATATAATAATAAATTTAAATAATTTTTATTATACTAATATATAATTAATATAAAAAAGAGTAATGTTTATGGCTGAAAATAAAAATGTTAAAATATTTCATTCTATAAGAGGTGTCTCTCAAAACTTCGGAGAAATACCAAAAGTTGATTTAGAAATTGACTTAGATAATGAATATAATATATACAAATATAAAGATGATAATATTATAAAAAAACTTAAAAATATAATAATATCAAAATTGGAAGAAGCAAATATCTCAAAGCAAGATAAAATTATACTTTATGCAATAGCACCAAACAGCATATTAGTGTCTATAGAATATATATTAGAAAAATATAAATATAATTTTGATTTTCTGCCGAAACCAAAAGATTCACTTGTATGGGGATATAGAGATATTGATATTGCTGACCCGGAATTAACAAATTTTATAGAAAGCAAATCAACACAATTGAGAATATCAAATATAAATCAGCCAATAGGCATAATATTATCAGGCAGGTCTAACGTTGATAATATAGAAGAAGTTTATAAAGACAATGAAAATCTAATTATAAATAAAGGCTTTGATTACTCATACACAAACATTATAACTATCACACATGAAATAAGGCTGCAAGAAAACTCAGATAAAAGCTTAGTAAATAAAAAATCTTATGACATATTTGTAAGCGAGATAAACTCTATTTTTAATGATATAGTATCATATAAAAATATTAAAGAAGTTCATATATTAAATTCTATACCAGCGAATGGGCTTTTATATTTGGGAAAGAAAATGGCTAGTTATAAAAATAATCATCTCACATTTTATATTTATAATTACATCAGCAATAATAACAGATATGAATTAGGCACCATATTAAACAGCAATTTAATAGATGAATATTAAAAATAATGGCTTTATAAAATATTATTATTTATTGTAAATAAGAATAAAAAAATCTTCTTATTTCCAAAGTATCAACTACAACATCTTTTAATTTAGGGCTTTTCATTGAAGGTGCTGTATAATAATATAAAGGTATTAAAGCCATATCATCACCTATAAGCATATCTTCTGCTATATGCATATTATTCATTCTTCTATTATTATCTATTGTAGACTGTGCATCTTTTATAAGGCTGTCATAATTAATGTTGCTGTATCCTACTCTGTTGCCTGCACTTGTTGAAGTGAATAATTGAGCAAAAGTCATAGGATCCAAATAATCACCAATCCAATCTGCACGGCATACTGTATAATTTCTTGTTTGTCTATTCTTTTGAAAAACTGACCATTCTTCTTGAGTGATAGACATATCTACATTTAAATTTTCTTTCCACATCTGCTGCACCGCTTCAGCTATAGTAACTCCAGCTCCAGGATTTGTTTTAAACTCTAAAACAGGAAAATTAACTCCGTTGCTGTATCCAGCTTCAGCGAGAAGTCTTTTTGCCTCTTTAATATTTGACTCATAATCCTCTTTTGATACGCTAAAATAATTTCCGCCGTTTTCTCTAAAATCTCCACTTACATCTTTAATACCAAATGGAATAAATGCTCCAGCAGGTACTTCTCCGCCTTTAGTGATATTTTCTACTATATAGTTTCTGTCTATTGCTAATGCCAATGCTTTACGCACTCTTTTATCTTTTAAAACTTCATTTGTATTATTTACAGCATAATAAGCAGTACCTAAAGATGGAGTTATAACTAAATATCCTTCTTTTCTTAAAAGCTCTATATCATTATTTTGTATTCTTGATGAGTAATGTAATGAGCCTTCCTTTAATGCTGGGTATGCTGTTGATACATCTGAAAGCATTATAAAATCTATTCTATTAGCAACCATATTCTCTTTATTCCAATAATTTGTATTTAACTCTAATGATATTGATTCATCTACTTTTCTCTCTATCATCTTATAAGGACCATTACCTATATATGTGTTTGGATAAAACGTCCATTTCTCATTGTCTTCAATATAGTCAGCTCTTAATGGTGAAAATATAGGTATGCAAAATAATTCCAAAAAATATGCTGTTGGAGTTTCGAATTTTATTAATAAAGTTTTTTCATCTATTGCCTCAATTCCTAATTGCTCTTTTCTAAGTTTGCCGGCCATTATTTTATCAGCGTTTTTAATTGGCGAAGCTAAAAAACCATAAGAAGAAGCTGTATTAGGATCAACCAATCTTCTAAAAGAATATACAAACTCATCTGCAGTAATTTTTTTACCGTCAGACCATTTAGCATTATCTCTCAAATGAAATATAATATTTAAACCATCAGGAGAAACTTCCCAACTCTCTGAAACTCCTCCTACAATATTGCCTTCTTTATCTTTTGTTACTAATCCCTCAAATACATGCACAGCATAAATCATACTGTCAATTGCAGATAAATATGAAGGGTCTATACTCTGAGGTTCTGCCCCAACAGTAACCTTTATCACTTCTTTATTGTTTATATTATTAGAACAAGCTAAAATAAAAATACAAGATAATATTGCAAATAATTTTTTCATTTGTTAATCCTATTTTTTTAGTTATGTTAACATTAATGTAAAAATGATAAATTGTCAATATTTTTTATTCATGCAATTTAATTATTGTTTAGTTAAATTTCCAGAATAATTACCTTTTCCTTGATTAAATATAAAATAAAGCCCATTTGAAAAATCTAAAGAAAGATATTGTCCTAAACTATTAACTTCAAACTTAGTACTTGATAATTCTTTAATAAAATCAGCATCTGCATAAAAATTAAGAGTTTCATTATCCCGCCTTATTTCAAGAGTAACTTTTCCGCTCTCTTCTACTATAATAGTAGCTGTACATTTTGCGGCACTTTCATTATATGTAATATTATTTCCAGTATATGTACCTTTATATTTAACAATATTATTTACTGAAGTATTGTCATTAGCACATCCTAAAAAAACAAAAACTATAAAAAATATTTTTAATAAATTCCTCATAATTTTAAACTCCTTATAACATAAAAAATATTAATTATATATAAATATACAAATAATAAAATTATTGTCTATTAAACTTATTTAGTATTACAACACTAGTAAAAGCTAATGCAGATAATACAGCTCCACCAAAACCAACCCATTTAAGACCAAAACTATTGAATATGATGCTTCCAACAAATGAACCTAAAGCTATACCAAAATTAAATGAAAAAGAATTATTAGAAGAAGCTAAAGTAATACAAGAAGGATAATCCCTCTCAGTAAAATCTAAAATATTTAATTGTACAGGAGAGTTCATCAAATACATTAAAAAACCTATACATAATATCACTACAGCAGAAGTTATATAATTATTAAGAGCAAACGGCAAAACAATCATACATATAAACTGAAGTATAAATATAAATCTTAAATTATAAACTCCATTATGCTCTGCTAATTTTCCAGAAAGTAAATTACTAAAAAGAACTGTTATACCAAAAATAAGTAATGCAGCACTAATATATTTATTATCTATATGAACATAATTTAAAAATATAGGTTTTAGATAAGTATAAAGCACATAAGAAGAAGCCGCTCCGAAAAGAATTGTCAATGTGCTTAATATAAATCGAATATCTTTAAAAAGAACAAATTGATGAAGCAGCTTTATTTTATATTGAGCAGTATTTTTTGGCAGAGAAATAAACATCATTATAAGCATAAAAATACTAAAAACAGATATAAAAATAAAAGAAGCCCTCCAGCCAAATTTATAACTTATAGTAGTGCCTATAGGAACACCAAAAATAGAAGCAATACTAAAACCAGAATAAATCCAAGCTACAACCATAGGTCTTTTTTCTTTAGAAGCAACATATGGAGTAAAAGATATTGATACAGAAATTAATGCCCCAGAAATAATTGCTAAAAATATTCTTATTATCATTAAAAAATTATAATCAAAGGCCAAAGAACATAAAAAATTACCAATAATAAAAAGTATGCTTGCAAATATTATAAAATTAAATCTATTAAACTTACCCGCAATAGCAGCAGAAAAAGGAGTAAATATAGAATAAGATAAAGCAAACATAGAAACTAATCCGCCAGCAATAACCTCACTCACCTTAAAGCTTTCTGCAATATCAGTTAAAACACCTATTACTATAAACTCACAAGTACCCAAAGCAAAACTTAATAATACTAAAGATACAATAGCCAATATATTATTTTTATTATTATCATTCATATTTTCACTCTTTTAAAATTTGTTATTATAGTATATGATAAATGTCAAAAAAACAATTTAGTTTTTGTTAAATTATAAAAAAATATTAAATTATCAAAAAGTATTTATTAAATGAGGTAATCTATTTATGAAAAAAATAATAAAAAAAATTTTAATAATTTCATCTATCACTATTTTTATATATTCATGTACAAATAATACAGGCGTAAGTAAATATCAAGGTACATATAGAGGAAGTGTTAATACAACACTAGGTTCAGAAAGACAATTAATTGTTAACACTGCTACAGTAACAATAAATGCCAATGACTCCATTAATGTAATGATGGAAGGCGGAAACATTTATGATAAAAATGTAGATATAGTAAAAGAAGAATTAACTAAAGTAAATGATGATACATATAATGCACAAAAAATGGAAATAGTTACACATTTGATTTTTACAAAGATTATTTATCATTAACTATTACTAATACTGATAACTCTATAACAGAAGGAAAACTTTCAAAAGCTCAATAAGTTTTAAAAATTATTAAATTTTATTTTTCCATCTTCAAATAAAAAACCATAAATAGAGTCATTAAACATATTAATTCCTCTTAATTTATTAAAATCATCAGTACCCAAATATTCTTTACTGAAGTTCTGCGATACAAATGGATTAGTTTTTATAATAAAATAAAGTCCATTATCCATACCAGTATATATCACTCTGCCATTATCAGACATTCCAACCGCAAGAGCATTGTCTCTCGCTGCAAGCTTATATGCCTCTTTTAAATTAAAATTATCAAAAGAAGTAGTAAATATTATATCCTCTTTATGCTTTCCGTTTTCTATACTCATTGTAAGTATAGCTAAAACATTTTTATCTGTTATATATTTACAATCTACTATTTCCCTATAAGACATAGTAGCTTCATCTGTAGTTTCTACATTATCTAAAATATATCTGTTTTCTTTTGCTCCAGTATTAATATTATATACATCTAATATAGGTACTCTCTTATCATCTCTTTTTAATACAGCAAACTTATCATTAATTAAATAAATTAGCTTTATAACCTTTTCGTATTCATTATCTATTATAGAAGATATGCTATATAATGTTTTACCCTCTGGAGATATTTTGTTTAAAGATACAAGACCTACTTTAGTATAATTAGTATTAGTTACCTGTATAATATAAGTTTTTAAATCCGGCACATCATTTCCTTCAACTAATGGTCCTTCTGAAGGAAGAGACATTAATACATTAGTAATTGTAATATCTCCAATATATGCCAAATTATACCCTGTTATATATACATTGCTGCTATTATCTATAAAAGATATTTTAGAAGTTTCAAGACTATTATATTCCAAATCAAAAGAACTAATATTACTTCCATTAGCTATAACCATTCTAGAATTAGAAACATCTATAGCATAAACTGTATTATTTTTAATATAATAAAAATCTCCAAAATAATATTCTCCATTAACTTCATATATTTTTGGACTATTTAAATCAACTATCTCATCTTTATACACATAAATATCTTTGCCAAGCACAAGTTCCGTAACAGTTTTTGCAGGAGCAATAGGAGGCTTTGGCAAACATGCAAATACACATATAGATAAGATAATAACTAAAAATAATAATTTTTTCATACATAGTCCTTATAAAGCTTTTATAAGCTCATCTAAAGTTAAAGTAGAAGTCCCTCTTTTACCAACAACAACACCAGCAGCCGTATTAGCAATTTCAGATGCCTCTTTAAAAGAAAAACCAACAGAAAGACACATTCCAAGCACCGATATAACAGTATCCCCCGCACCAGAAACATCAAATACACTTTTAGCTTTAGTAGGTATTATATAAACTTCATCTTTAAATGTTTGTATATCCTTATCAAATAATGCCATACCATTAGCACCAAGTGTAATCATAAGCTTTGATAAACTTAATTTTTTTACTATATCATTTCCTAATTTATTTATAGAATCCGTATTGAAATTATAAAAAGGTATTTTGCTGTCAGAGCCTTCTACAGCTTCTTTTAAATTTGGAGTCATTAAAGTAGCCTTTTTATAATAAGAAAAATGTTTTATAGCAGGATCAACCAATACTTGTACATTGTTTTTGTTGCAAGTGTCTATAATCTTTTTTGCTAACTCTTTAGTAATAACTCCTTTAGCATAATCACTTATAATAACAACATTATATTCTTTTAATTTCTCTACAAAAACCTTCTCTATTTTTTTATAAATATCCTTTGAATACGGCTCAACATTCTCTTCATCTATTCTCACTATTTGCTGAGTGCCAGCAACTATTCTAGTTTTTGTTATAGTAGGTCTAGTTTCATCTACTATAATACCAGCATTAGATATATTCCAATTATGCATGCTTTCTATAATAGTTTCTGATGACTTATCATTTCCTATAACACCAATAATGCCTATATCGCCTCTTCCTTCCATGTTCAACAATGAAGCAATATTTCTTGCCACATTTCCAGCACCGCCTAAATAATTTTCTTCATGATTAACATGCAAAACAGGAACAGGAGCTTCTGGAGATATTCTAATAACGTCCCCATAAGTGAATCTATCTAACATCAAATCACCAATTACTAATACTCTAGCTTTTACAATATCTTTTATTTTCATATAAACATATCCTAATAATTATAATTAAGTAATATTATAAACAAAATAAAGAAATTTGTAAATGATGAAAAAAGATTAACTATTTGGTCTTGTATACTCTGCTTCATCTAAATGTTTAGGAGCTTTTTCAGAAATATCTCTTTTTTCTTTAGAGTAAAAATATTCTGTACCAGATATCTTATTTGAAATATATTTTCTTATATTAGATATATATATAGTAACACCTGGGAAAAAACCTTCCATAGAAGTAATACTGCTTCCAGACAATCTTTCAAACTCTTCAGACATTTCATTTCTTTTTTGCTCTAAATCATTAGTTTCTTTTATCAAATTAGTAATTCTTTTTAATATTCCTTTTATAGCTTCTCTTTTATCTGGAGCTATTCTTGCTATGAATGCTCTTGGGTCTCTAAAGTATTCAGAGCCAAGTAATGATTTAATCTTGCTAATTTCTTCTTTATTAGTTTTTAGGGTATTTGTAATTTCTTTAAATAAAGCATCTGCTTCAGGGTCTCTTCCAACCATTATAGTAGTTTTTGATTCACTTATAGCACCAATACTTCTAGCCCAAACACCATTCAATGCTTTAATAGAACCGCCAATTATAACACCCTTACCTTCTAATACTATCACTCTGTTACTGCTTGATATATCAGAATTAACTATTTGCTGACTTATAACATCATCTTTACACATAATCTTAGCATTTCTAATAAAAGATGAATAAATTTTTCCTTTTATATTAATATCGCTGTCAGGTCCGCCAATAATACCTCCGGAAACAATTAAATTACCTCCGCAATCTATTTTAGCATCTTCTATGTTACCATAAACTTCTATATTGCCCTCTGTTTTTATACTAAAACCAGGAGTAACATTTTCTTTAATAATAACAGACCCATCAACTTCTATATTACCAGTAGATAAATCCACCTTATCTATCTCAACAGTGTCGCTGACAGATAAAGTATTATTACTGCTGTTTACAAGTATGCCCCTAATTGCACTTCTTATAGTAATACCATCTTCATCAACTTTGAGATTATTACCAATCTTATAACAAGGGTCCTCATCAAAATGAGCATCAATAATTTCATTATATATATCTATGCCATCAACAGCAGGTTTCTCTGGAATAAAATGTGCCACTTGAACATTAGCATCTATATTATGTACAAAACTCCTCTCTTTAAAATCAATAGAACCATCTTCAGATTTCTTTCCAGTACCTATAGATAAATCATAATCTAAAACAACCTTCTGAACATTTCCATCAACCGGCTTTCTTCCTTCAACAAATACACATGAAACACCCTCATTATTTTTTATATTATGTTCTACAACCTCAGCAATCTTATCATAATCAACCATAAGTTTTATAGGTATCTCAGAAACCATCATTTGTATCTCTTCAAGAGTAAGCTGCCTTTTTGCTTCTTTTTGCGGAGGAAGCACTAATACACCTCTCCATTTATATGAAACATTTATAACAGGAATAACTGATACGGATTTTAATCCATTATAAGAAACATAACCATAAGTAGTACTTCTATATACACCTGTCATCTTGTCAAATTTTACATTTTTACTAGCTTTTATACCCTCTCTCTTTGATATAGACTTTAATATCTGCACTCCAGGTACAACATAATATCTTAAAAGTTCATCATATAAAGTTTGGTCATCACTATTAGAATCAACTATTTTGTCATATACTTCTCTTATGTCAATAGAATCATCAAAGGCAAATTCATAATTACTTTTGTCGATATTAAGATTACTATTAGTCATTTTTGTCTCCTTTTATTAAATTACTTCTTGCATAAGAAAAGCATAACATCGCCTTTGTTAAATTTTTTAACAAATTTATCAAAAAACTTTTTTACTATCTTATTAGGTTTCTTCTCTATAGGTATACTTCCCCAAGAAAAATCACTTATTATATTAAATCCAACTTGTTGTAAATAATTAGAAAGTACAGGTTTTGAAAATAGCCATAAATGCTGAGGCATCACAGCTCTCCAATTACCGCCATATTTTTTAGCAAACATTCCATCAGCATTCGGAGTAGTAATAGCCAAATAACCGCCTTTAGCAAGTATTCTATAAATCTCTTTTAAAGTATCGGCAGGATTAGGAACATGCTCTATAACATGAGAAAAATGTATAAAAGAAAAATAATTGTCAGGAAAACCAACATCTATAAGAGGCTTTTCATAAATATTTAAATTATAGTGTTTTCTTGCATATTCTGCAGAAGCTGAACAAATTTCTATTCCAGTAGTATCATAGCCTTTGCTCTTTAAATAATTAAGAGTCATACCAGTAGCACAGCCTATATCTAATACATTTTTGTTTGGAAGTTCATTTTCTATTCTTTCAAAACCTATATCTTTTAGAGCAAGCTGTATCAATGCAAAAAAATTATCATGATTAGCTACTTCATATTCAAAATAGTTATCATCATATATAGCATCTATTTCCTCTTGAGTGATAATAGGGTCTTGAAATATAAGTCCGCAATTTGAACACTTACTATAACTTACTAAATCTGTTTTTATATATGGTTTATATTCATCGCTATGACAAAATTCACATTTTCGTTTTTCCACAATACACCTCTTCCATTCGTAAAAATCGGAAATAAACTACATTTCTTTAGCAATTAATAATTTTTATATATAGAGAATATAATAAAATAATAAAAAAATACAAATATTACTCTGTTTTGTTATTAACAGTTAGTATGATTTCTGTATTAATTCCTATAACTTCATTGGCATTAGGAACTTGAGACAATACTACATTATTATCATAAGCTGAATTATTATCATTTAGTTTTGGAAGTATTGTAACACTAGGTATTTTTGAGATAATTTCATTTGATATTATACTAACAGCATCATCATAGGATTTACCTGTAAGGTCGGGCATTTTTACCAAAGCCTGTTCTGGTACATTTACAACTAAATAAACAGTTCTTCCTCTTTTTACTCTCATTCCGCCTTTAGGCTCTTGACTAACTATTGTACCTAATGGATAATCTTTGAAATAATGTGACTGTATATTTAAATTCATATCTTCTTTAGCAAGTATATTAAAAGCCTCAAACGCTTCTACTCCCTGTACATCAGGAAGCACAAAAGACTCTCCTCCAGCTTTCACAACTATAAAAACAACAACTGAAACTATTATTCCCTGCAAAACAAATAAAAACAAAGCAAAAATTATTAGCCTTTTTATTACTAAAAGAGATTTATCTTCTGTTAATATTCCCTTAGGAAGTATTTTATTCATAAACTTCTTTATATAAGCATTATAAAAATTATTAAACTTAGATTTAATTTTTTTGAATAACTCTTTCATAGATATAATTATTACTCCAATTTATTTTATCAATTAAAATATTCATTTATATTTAATTTATTTCCGCATAAAAACTCTTTTACGCTTTGTCTTTTTTTGCCCTCTCTCTGAAGCTCTTTTATAATATATATTCCATTTAATGCTTGAACATGTATGCCTTCATTATCAATATGAACTATTTTACCAAAATCATTACTGTTATTACTGCTTTCTTTATATTCGCTTTTAAAAACCTTTATAGAAACATCATTATAATAACAATAAGCAACAGGCCAGCGTACAAAAGCTTTAGTCATATTATGAAGCTCTAAAGCACTTTTATTAAAATATAGTCTTCCATCTTCTTTTTTTATTTTAGTACAATAAGTAGCTTTGCTGTCATCTTGTTTTTTTAGATTAGATATATATTTATTAGCATCATCAAAAAACTCTTTTAAGATGTAAACTCCGCTTTTTTTTATATTATCATAAAGTTCATTAAATTGCCAATTACTATCTATATAAAACTCATCTTGCAATATAACATCGCCCTCATCAAGTTTATAATCCATTTTTTGCAATGTAGTACCTGTTTTAGAAAAGCCATAAAGTAAAGCATGTTCAACAGGGCTTGCACCTCTTAATATTGGCAAAAGCGAACCGTGTATATTCATAGGCATTATTTTTGGTATAGACAATGTTCTTTTTGAAAGTATCTTACCGTATGCTACAACTATAAAAAAATCAGCATTTAAATCAACTAATGTGTTATAAAAATCATCGCTGTTAATATTTTCTGGTTTTAATAAATTAAGATTATTTTCTAAAGCTGTAACGGTTACAGGATTTGGTATAATATTGCCTTTTCTGTCTTTTTTTGTGTCTATTGTAGAAATTACTGCTGATATATTTACATTATCTAATTTCATTAATTGCAAAATACAATCTGAAGTAAAATCTGTAGAACCTGCTATTATTACATTATACATGGGGTTTATTATATCTATAATATACTTAAAAGTCAATTATAATAAAAACGAATAAAAATATTTTTATAATTGTGTTTTTATTTTATTATTTTATAATAAATTTATAAAACCTAACAAGAGGAATGTTTATGATTAAATATGTTTTAACACTAACAATACTAATATCTAATATACTTTTTTGCTATAATCAAACTTTTAAGGTTGGAGAGTATATTAAATATGATGTTTTAGCACAGGTGCCTGAGTTTAATATAAGCGGAAAAGTTGGAACGCTTGAAGCTAAGGTATTAGCAATTAGCAATGTAGATGGTGTTCCTGCCTATCATTTATATGCACATGTATATAGTACTGGTGCTGCTAATTTTGTTTATAAAGTAAGCGATGTATTTGAGGCTTGGGGATCTACAAATGATTTTAGCCCTTTATTATTAACTAAAGATGCTAAAGAGGGCGATTGGACTAATTATGAAACTTCACGTTTTAATCATAAAGAAAGATATTTTATTTATAATGATAAAAGAACAACTGATGAAAAAATTACTTATGATGGTTTAGCTTTTGATGCTTTGTCTTTAGTATTTTTTATGAGATTTGTTGATAAAAATATTGGAACATTTTCAATTGATTGGCTTGAAGCTAAAAATGTAAAAAAGGATATTAGATTTATAATAGAAGAAGGTCCGGAAATAAAAACAAAATTAGAAAGAGGAAAATTAAAAACTGTAAGAATATATGAAAAGGGAAAATATGGTACAGATGCTTTAGTTGCAAAAGATAAATATAATCAAGTGCCTTTAGATGTTATAATAGCAGAGCAAAAATTATATGGGCTAACTATTAGAGTAAGAGGAATTATAAGAGAGTATAAAGACGGAAAATGATATTAAAAAAAAATATAGAAGCTTTAAATAAATATAATATAAATACTATAAAAAAACTTGAAAATATTAATAATAATGATAGCTATAAAATAAAGTTTAATAAAAATAATTTAATAAGCGTATCATACAAAAATAAAGCTCTCACTTCTCTTTATGCCCCAATAGAAGAAGCTAAAAGACTAATAGAGCAGTATATAAAAAATAACGATGCAGATTATACAGCTATATTTTTATCTATTGCTTCTTTTTATCATATAGATTATTTTTTGTCATTAAACGCTAAAAATAAAGCTATAGTAATAGAAAAAGATATAGAGTTATTAAAATTAATACTTTCAAATATAGAAATAAAATATGCTGACAGAATAATTATATTGTCAGAAGAAAATGATGTTTTATTGTTTTTTAATAATTTTATTCGAGAAGATAATATTAAAAAGCTTGTAGTTATAAGACATATAAGAGCTTCTAATGTTAGCGAAGAAAATAAAAACTATTATGACAATATTACAATACAATTATCAAATATTATAAAAGAGAGATTAATGTCTCTTACATCTAATTATTATTTTGCTCCTATATGGGCAAGAAACATTATTTACAATATGCATTCTAATTGTTCTTCTAATTATTCTATAGAAAGCTTTAAAAACTATTTAAATAAAGAAACACCTCTTCTTTTAGTGTCAGCAGGTGCTTCTATAGATAACTATATAGAAAAAATAAAAGAGTTATCAGAAAGCCATTTTGTTTTAGCAGTGTCTCATTCATTAAACACTCTTCTTAATAATAACATAAAACCAAATGCAGTAGTATCTACAGACGGAGGTTTTTATTCTTTAACGTATATATTAAGCCTTTTTAAAGAAGATGATATATTGCTATTTACAACTCATACATCATACCCAGTAAACAGCATAAAAAACGAAAGAAAGTTTTTTTTCTCACACAATGAAAGCCTTGAAAAAATATTATACAACCCAAAAGATAATATTTATTTTCCTATGGAAGGAAGCGTTATTATGCCTGCTTTAAGAATAGCAGAGTTTTTGAATCCTAAATATATTCTTCTTGCTGGGTGCGATTTCTGTCATGTTGATGATAAGAGCCATTCAAAATATTCAAATGCAATAGCTTTAGATTTTATTACAAGCAACAAAATAAATACTTTTGAAACAAAAAAATATAAAAGACTAAATGATGATAACAAAATAAAATGCTTTGATGATTGTTTAAGAAATACTTCCTCTTCTCTTTTAAGCTATAAAAATCATTTTGAAAGTTTAGTTGCAGATTTATCAAAGAATATAGATTTTTTCACCCTCACAAAAGAATCAGCAAAAATAGAAAATGTAAATATATATAATATGCAAAAATCTTCTAATAAACAATTAAAAGATTTTAAATATATAAAAGAAAAACAAAACAAAGAACTATTAAAAAATAAATTAGAATCATTAATAAAAAATATTAACTCTAATAATTTTAATAATTTTTCTGATGATATAAATGATATATTAAATATGATTTCTCCATGGCATAGAGATTCATTTATAGAAGAAAAAATAAAATACGATGAGTTAAAAGAGTATATAAATAAATGGTATAATGATATATCTATTTTTTTAGATTAAAAATATTTTCTTGCAAACTCTCTGCAAATAAACCTACATGATAACCGTCGCAAACTCTATGATTAACCTGTATAGCAATAGGCATTAATATTTTATTAGAATCATTAAAATATTTTCCTATAGTGAATATCGGAGGCAAATAATCAAAACAATTATTGATGTTTAAATTAAAACCCTCAAAAGATACCCAAGGGATAGATGATATATTAAATAAATTTTTGATATTACAAGCTTTTGGAGAAAATGATGTGCTAATGCTATAAGTTTTTATATCTTCAATACAATTATTATAAAACAAATTAAAATCATCATTATACTCTGTGTATATAGATGAGAAAGTTTTAGAATTATTATTAAATATAGTATAGCTTGGATTTACAATATCATAATAGCCAAGTTTAGAATCCTCAAAAGACATCTTAAACTCTTTTATATTATTAACAGTCTTTGATATTAAATATATAATTGTAGGATAAAATTTAAAAGAACCATTTACTATATTTTGTACTTCCAATTTTAAAGTAATACTATAAGTACATTGATTAACATTAGAATAATGATAATAATGCTCTTTTCTCTCCCAATTTTCAATATCAATTATATTAAACATTAATTACACATACCTTTTAATTTTTTTATAAAATTATTTTTAAACTATATCTAAAGGCATTTTTCTGTTAGGCTTAGGAAACTCTTTATTTAAAAGCTCTATATCTTCTTTATCTAATATAATATCTTGAGAGTTAATATTTTCTAATATATGTTTTTCGCTAGAGCTTTTTGGTATAGGCACTCTCTTATCAAAATACATTATAAAAGCCAATGCTATTTGACTTGATGTTGCATTATGTTTTTTTGCTATATTTTTAATGACACTATTGTTTAATATATCATTGCCTAAATTTCCAGCCTGTGCCAAAGGACAATAAGCCATTAATACTATATTTCTCTCAAGCAAATAAGAAGCCAAATCAAAATCAACACCTCTTGAAGCTAAATGATATAACACCTGATTAACGCTACATTTATCTCCATTTTTTATACTCTCAAGCTCTTTCATATCATCTATATCAAAATTAGAAACTCCCCAATCTTTTATAAGCCCCTCTTTTTTAGCCTCTTCCATACATTCAACAGTCTCTCTTAAAGGTACTCTACCCCTCCAATGAAGCAAATACATATCCAAATAATCAAGCCCCAAACGACTTAGAGATTTTTTTAAACTAGTAAATAAATTATCTCTTCCCGCATTATGAGGATAAACCTTAGAAACTATAAAAAGTTCTTTTCTATCTACATTTGCTTTTTTTAAGGCTTCTCCAACTATTATCTCAGCTCCTCCCTCTCCATACATCTCTGCAGTATCTATTAGCCTTACTCCATTTTTTAAAGCATAATATACAGAATTAATTTCTACACTGCTTTTATTCTCGTTCTCGCCCATTCTCCAAGTGCCTATTCCGAATTTAGGCATAATATTCGAAGATTTTAAAATATAACTCATTAGCCAAATATTTATTTATATAAAAATCTTTTAATCTTTTTAGTAGGATTTTTTTCAAACTCTTCTTTTTGTATTTCAAAGCTTGATACTCTAGCAAAATCTGGAAGAAGTTTATTAAGATTATTTCTCACTTCCTCTAATTTTGTTTTTATCTCTTCATCGTTAAGATTTGCAACCTGTTCAGCATCTAAATATACCAAAGCACAAAGTTTATTTTCTCTTTGAACAATTAAAGATTCTAATATATAAGGCATAGTATTTAATTTACTTTCAATCTCTTCAGGATAAATATTCTGTCCGCTAGGTCCAAGAAGCATATTTTTACTTCTTCCTCTTATAAATATTCTCTTTCCATCTACAAGCACACCCAAATCATTAGTCCTAAGCCAACCATCGCGAGATAAAACATCTGTAGTAGCTTTAGGGTTCTTGTAGTATCCAAGCATAACGTTTTCACCCTTAACCATAATATCCCCAACTTCTTCAGGGCTGTTAGAATCAATTTTTATCTCTAATGTGTCTATTATGCATCCGCAGCTTCTAGCAACATGCTTATCCCAAGGTGCATAACTAATAAGAGGACCGCATTCTGTCATACCATAACCAACAGTAAACTTAAAACCTATATCCATTAAAAATCTTTCAACTTCTTCATTTAAAGCACTTCCTCCAACTATTACCTCATGGAAGTTAGCACCAAAAGATTCTGTTAATTTATCTCTAATTTTATTTTTTAATATTTTAGATATAAAAGGAAAAGTTAATAATTTTTTCATTATAGGCTTATCTATTGTAGGCTTTAATTTCTTGAAATAAATTTTCTCCAAAATTAAAGGCACCATAAGTATTAAGTTTGGTTTTACCTCATCAAAAGCCTTAAGCAAAATATTAGGACTAGGTATAGCACTAAGCATATATATACAAGCACCTTTGGAGAAAGGAAATAAAAAGTCAAACAAACAGCCAAATACATGTGCTAATGGCAAAAAAGAAAGTATATGGTCATTTGGTTTTATAGGCATATTATCTATTGCAAATCTTATATTAGCAGCAAGTGAATTATGATTAAGCATAACGCCTTTACTAAAACCTGTAGTGCCGGAAGTATATATTATAGTAGCCAAAGTGTCATTTTCAAACATTGTCAATGAAAAAGTTTCTCTGCTGAAATTTTCTAATTGTACATCAAGAATCTCATTATACTCTTCTGTTAAATCATTTTTATGGTCAAATATAGTTAAATTATCCAAATAAAATATTCTGTTTAAAAAACTAAATTTTTCTTTGTCAATCTTTTCTATTATGTTTTTATCCATAAAAAGATATTTAGAACCAGAATCATTCAATATAGAAATAATATCATCTTTAGCAAAATCAACGAGTATAGGCACAACTACAGCACCATAGCTTACTATAGATAAATAAGTTAAAGACCAATTAGCAGAGTTAGAACCGCATAATGCAATTTTATCTCCTTTATATATCTCCATTCTTTTAAAGATGGTATGCATTTTTAATATATGTTTAGCCACATCAGAATATTTTATAAAATTATCCTTACCATAATCACAAAAAGCATTAATATCCCAATTTTCTTTAATAGAGTTAAAAATATACTCAGTCAATTTTTCATTAATCATAAACATAATCTCCTTAAAAAATATTAAACTATATTAGCAACATATCTAAACATAAAAATAGCATGACATACATTAGACAGAATTAAAAGAGAATAAAAGAGAGGAAGAAATAAAGTATATCTTTTATTAACTTCATACATAGCGAGCCTATAAAACACCATAGCAATATTTAGAAGTAAAAAAGCAGTTAAATAAAGTATAGCACCATACTCTCCAACAGCCAATGAAATTTTTTGTATAGCAATAAGCCAAACCCAATTTAGAAGAAAGTAATATATAGTCTCTGTAAATCCTCTCCACCTATAGCTAAACACACTTCTTAAAGTAATTCCAAGTACACAAAGCCCAGTAATAACTCCAAAAAAACTCCAGCCCCAACCATCTTGAAGCGATATTAAACAAGGCGGTATATAAACTCCCCATATCATCATAATAAAAAAAGCATGCGAAAGTATATAAAATACTTTTTTAGCTTTGTTGTTGAAAGGGAAGAAATGATATATAGAGTTTATTATATAAAAAATAACAAGAAAACTAGAATAAAGCGAAAAAGAAGTAGCTTCTATACCTGTTTTAGAGTTTACTATTAAAACAACTAAAACAGCAATGGCTGAACTTGCACATATTATGCATATAATAGCACATATTATTGAAACATTTTTTTTAATTAAAACACTCATAATATTCTATCTTATATTTTATTTAATATAAAGTAAATGGTCATTTTTAACTATTTGCTAAAATTGCATTATGTCATTCCAATACCTATCAAAGTACCTATGCATGCCTAATCCAGCAGAAAAATAATTATAAATTTTATGAAAATCTTTTGAAGCCTCTTTAAAAGAAGAATTATTAATATAACCTTTCTTAGCCATATAAAGCAAACATATAGAAGGCGAACGTGACATACCAAAATTGCAATGAACCAAAACTTTTTTATCTTTAATTTTTCTATCTATAAAATCTATAGACCTTTTAATCATAGGAGAAGCATAATCATAAGAAAGACTAGATATATCAAGCAAGTTTAAATACAAATCATCATTGTTTTCATAAAAAGTTTTGTTACCAACAGCACCATTAACACCTCTTACAAAACAGCTCTGACAAGCATGCACTATAGCACCATCAAAAACGCTGCAATCATGGTCATTTCCCACATATAAATTATGACAAAGCTCAAACATAAAAATCTCCAATTATCATATCAAAAATGAATATATGTCATTAACTTCTACTATATTATCTACATTAACTATATCATATACATCTGTCTTTATTAGCAAAGTTTTTAAAAAAGGTATTTTTACAATGTCGCTGTCTCTGTCCCCTATCATAAAAGAAGAAGTTAAATCTATATTGTATTTTTTACAAGCACTTAAATGCATAGCAGCTTCAGGTTTTCTTAATACTGAAAGAAGTTTATACTCTTCAACATTTCCTTTTATATGATACGGGCAATAATAAAAATCATCTATAATAGCATCATGTTTTTTATATTCTTCATACAAGTAGTTATGAACATTTTTTACATCATCATTTGTATAGTAATTGTAAGAAACTCCTGCCTGATTTGTAGTTACTATTGTAATATAATTTTTTTCGTTAGCATATTTTACTATATCTGTAAACTCTTTTTTTATTTTTACTCTCTCAACCTCTCCAATATAACCCACATCTTCCATAAGCACACCATCTCTATCTAGAAACAAAGCTTTATTAACTTTCTTATTTGCATCTGGAATATATAAAGGTATGCCATATAGATTGCCATTATTAAATGCTTCATCTATAACCAAATTAAAACTTTCATTATACTCAAATACTTTATTATCATACACAATTAAGTTTGATATAGAATATCCTGATAACGGATTTTGAATATTATCTTTTATTATCTTGTAGTTATCGTCTATGGTGTATAATTTATTATTATTAAAATCAAATGTAAGCCCAACAACTATAGCTTTACTATTATTTAAGTTGTTATAAAACGAAAGAAAAAAACTTTTTATTTTATCATATACTATTTTATCAAAATTATTCATAGATAATAATATATTATAGTTTAATCAATATTTCAAATTTTAATAAATGAAACGAATCAGCTTTTTTAAATATTACTTTTTTTAGTAATTTGTTTTAATAAAAATTGACAAGCAAAAAAATAAAACTATACTATATATATAAGAAAAAATTTATCAAAATAATAATAGTAGGAGATTATCATGGCAACAAAAAAGATGGTTTACTTCTTTGGTAATGGTAAATCTGAAGGAGCTAAAGAGACAAAAGCATTATTAGGCGGTAAAGGTTTAGGCCTTGCCCAAATGACAGAAAGTAAAGTACCTGTTCCAGCAGGTTTTACAATTACAACGGAAGTTTGTGATTACTATTCAAAAAACAAATCATACCCTAAGGGACTAGAAAAGATAGTTGATGAAAACATCAAAAAGCTAGAAAAGGCTATGGGAATGGAGTTTGGTAATGCAGACAAGCCTCTTCTTGTATCTGTTCGTTCTGGTGCTGCTATATCTATGCCTGGTATGATGGATACAATACTTAATCTTGGTATTAACGAAAATGTAGTTAATGGAATTATTAAAAAAACTAATAATCCTAGATTTGCTTGGGACGCTTATAGAAGATTTATTCAAATGTTCGGCGATGTAGCTATGGGTGTTGATCATGACAAATTTGAAGAGATACTTGATGAAAGAAAAAAAGCTATAGCACCAAAAATTGGTAAAGCAGAAAAAGAAGTTAAAGATACTGATTTAGATGTAGAAGAATTAAAAATTGTAGTAGAAAAATATAAAGCTATGTATAAACAAGAAATGGGCGAAGCTTTCCCAGATGACCCTAAAGTACAATTATGGCATGCTATTAATGCTGTATTTAGGAGCTGGAACAACCCTAGAGCTGAAGCTTATAGAAAATTAAATGATATAAGAAATCTTTTAGGTACAGCTGTTAACGTTCAAGCTATGGTATTTGGTAATATGGGAGATACTTCTGCTACTGGTGTATGTTTCTCTCGTAACCCTTCTACTGGTGAAAACAAATTCTATGGAGAGTTTTTAATTAATGCACAAGGTGAAGACGTTGTTGCTGGTATTAGAACTCCTCAAGAAATTACATTAGAAGGAAGTAAAGAATGGGCTAAAAATAATGGTATAAGCGAAGAAGATAGAAAAGCTAAATACCCTTCTCTTGAAGAGGTTATGCCTGATGTTTATAAACAATTAGTAAGCTATAAAAATCAATTAGAAAAATACTACAGCGATATGCAGGATATGGAGTTTACTATTCAGGAAGGCAAACTTTATATGCTTCAAACTCGTAATGGTAAGAGAACTGCTGCTGCTGCTGTAAGGATTGCTGTTGAGCTTGCTGAGGCTAAAATTATTTCCAAAGAAGAGGCTTTAATGAGAGTTAATCCTGCTGATTTGGATCAGTTGCTTCACCCTATGTTTGACCCTAATGCTAAAAAGACTGCTAAAGTACTTGCTAAGGGATTAAATGCTTCTCCTGGTGCTGCTGTTGGTAAGGCTGTATTTGCTGCTGAGAGGGCTGAAGCTATGAAAGAGGCTGGAGAATCTGTTATACTTGTTCGTATAGAAACTAGCCCTGAAGATATTAAAGGAATGAATGCTGCTGAAGGTATATTAACTGCAAGAGGAGGTGCTACTTCACATGCAGCTGTTGTTGCCCGCGGTATGGGTAAATGCTGTGTTGCTGGTTGTAGTGCATTAGATATTGACTATAATCAAAAAATCATGAAAGTTAATGACACTATAGTTCATGAAGGCGATTATATTTCTATAGATGGTTCCACTGGTGAGGTTATGCTTGGACAGGTTACTACTAAAGAGGCTGATATGTCTGAAGACTTTAGAAAACTTATGCAGTGGGCTGATGAGATTAGAATAAAAAATAAATTTGAAGTTCATACTAATGCTGATACTCCTAATGATGCACAAATTGCTAGAAAATTCGGTGCTGAAGGTATTGGTTTGTGCCGTACTGAACACATGTTCTTCAATGCTGACAGAATTAAAAGCGTAAGACAGCTTATACTTGTTGCTGAAGAAGTTAAACAATTAAGAGAAAAATTAGAAGAAGCTAAAAAAATTGGCAAAGCAGATTTAGTTGAAGAATTAGAAAGACTTTATAAAGAACCAAGAAAACTTTATGATGATGCTTTGAATAGTTTATTCCCTATGCAAATGGAAGACTTTGTGGGTATATTTACTGCTATGAGCGGATATCCTGTAACTGTAAGACTTCTTGACCCGCCTTTGCATGAGTTTATTCCTCATGAAGATTCTCAATTACAAGAGCTTGCTAATGAAATGAATGTTCCTTTTGAAAAATTAAGAGCTATTAGAGATTCTTTACATGAGTTTAACCCAATGCTCGGACACAGAGGCTGCCGTCTTGGTATCACTTATCCAGAAATCTACGACATGCAGGCTAGAGCTATTATTGAAGCTGCTGTTAAAGTTAAGAAAAACGGCGTAGATGTTCACCCTGAAATAATGATTCCTCTTGTTGGTACTCTAAAAGAGCTTAAAATGATAAAAGAGAGAATTGTAAAAATAGCTGATGAAGTATTCTCTAAAGTTGGAGATAAAGTTGCTTATAAGGTTGGTACTATGATAGAAGTTCCTAGAGCTGCTTTGGTTGCTGATAAGATTGCTCAAGAAGCTGAGTTCTTCTCATTTGGTACTAATGACTTAACTCAAATGGGCGGCGGTTTCTCAAGAGATGATGCTGGTAAGTTCTTAAAAGACTATGTTGATAAAGAAATATACGAAAAAGACCCTTTCCAATCATTAGACCAAGAAGGTATTGGAGAGCTTTTAAGAATAGGTGTTACTAAAGGAAGAGCTACTAACAAAAAACTTACTGTTGGTATATGCGGTGAGCATGGAGGTGACCCTGCTACTGTTATGTTCTGTTATGATATAGGACTTAACTATGTAAGCTGTTCTCCTTACAGAGTGCCTATTGCTAGACTTGCTGCTGCTCAAGGTATAATTAATGCTTCTGCAAAAAACAAAAAAGCAAATGTTAAAAAAGAAGTGAAAAAAGCAGTTAAAACAGTAAAAAAAGAAGTAAAGAAAGAGATTAAAAAAGATGCTAAAAAGGCAGCTTCTACAGTAAAAAAAGCTTCAAAAGATGTAAAAAAAGCAACTAAAGAAATAAAGAAAGTTGCTAAGGCTGTAAAAAATACTGTTAAAAAAGAAGTAAAAAAAGCAGTATCAAAAAAAACAAACTCTAAAAAATAATCTTTTATCTTTATAATTTGTAGCCTGTGTGCATATGAGCATGCAGGCTTTTTTATTGTATACTAAAAAGTTTATCAATTTTTATTATTGTTCTTTTTCCCGCAGCTCGCACCCATACCTAAAGGTACTCCTTTCAGTCGCAGGCACTTCCTTCGGTCGCCCTGAAGGACTCCTTTCAGTCGCGGTGCGTACTTCGTCAAAGAACTAAAAAGTGCAAATACTATAGCTTTGTATATTTTTGAATATGTATAAACTATATTGTAATACCAACATTTTAAGCTAAAAAATGAAGTCTTTTTGGTTCTTTGTGCCACGCCTCCGGCACTTCCTACGGTCGCAAAAGAACTGGGGTGCGGGGGCTAGCCCCTGAAAGAAGTAAAAACATAAAAACTCAATTAAACTTAAAAATTTTATTTACAAACATAAAATATAAAATATAATAAAACAATGAAATATATATCAAACCTAGACACTCACACAACATACTGCGATGGTAAAAACTCTATAGAAGAAAATATATTATACGCAATAGAAAAAAACTTTATAAGCTTAGGTTTCTCAGGACATTCCTATTTACCTTTTGATAATTCATCTATGTCTATAGAAAATACAATTAAATATTTAGAAGATATAAAAAAATTAAAAGAAATATACAAAGATAAAATTCAAATATATTCAGGCATAGAAGCAGACTATTATTCAAACCTAAATAAAATCACAGATAAAGAAATGATGTTAGATTATAGAATAGGCTCTGTACATTTTATAAAAGACGATGAAAATAATTATTTTTCTATAGACTCCTCAAAACAAAACTTTGAAAACACATTAAAGCATTTTGGAACTATTAAAGAAGTAGTATTGAGATATTATAATAATCTAATAGATATGATAAATACTCAAAAACCAGATATCATAGGACATTTAGATTTAATTAGAAAATATAATTTTAATAAAGAATATTTTACAGAAAAAGAAGATTGGTATATAAAAAAACTAGATGAAGTATTAGAAGTAATAAAAAAATCAAACTCCATAGTAGAAATTAATACTAGAAAAATGAATAAAGATAATTTAAACGCCCACTACCCAAGTAATGATACTATAAAAAAATTATTAAAATTAAATATACCTATTATAATAAATACAGATGCACACTCTGCAAACACTCTGGATTATTTTTATTATGAAATGGCAGAAGAATTAAAAAAACTAGGATACACTAAAATAAAAATGCTTATAGATAACTCATTTAAAGATATGAGCATAAATTAATTAAACATATTTTTCCATTTGGTTATAAATAATTTCTGCTAAACCAAATGTCTTAGTTTTAGAGAACTCCTTAGCATATTCATCATATAACATATCTTCAAATATCTCTTCAGCCATACCGCCGTCTACAAGTCCGCTTTTATTAACAGTCTTTCTCATCTCTTTGAGCATTTGATTAATCATTAAAGATTCAAAATCCTCTGAAACTTCTCTTAAACGTTTTTTTTGAAATTCTTTATCATTAGCAACATTTTCTTCAGAAGTATTTTCTACACTAAATTTTGTACCATAATTCTGATACTCTCTTTTAGTATTATTAAGTTTATTTAAATTAGCAGTTCCAATACTTAAATTATATTTATCAGTAATATTCATATATTAATACCTCTATAAAAACATATACTACTTTATTACTATCGGAAAATATATAAAGCTTATTAATATAATTTTTTATTACCAAGTAACAATATATTCTGTATAAATATAACCATTGCTAATAGATTTAGAAATTTCTACTTTAGCAGAATTTGGATATCTATATCTAAATATATTATTGATTAACTCATCAAAATATATTTCCATCATAGAATCATAATTAGGGAAATAATATAAATGATAAATAATCTTTCTCTTCTCAGATTTTACAACATCTATATGTATATTTTTAAATCTTTTATTACTGAATTTAATAAGTAAATCAGCTAAAGTACGTCCTTTATAAAATCTTATCTTAACTTTATTTAAAACACTGCATTTTCTAAAACCATATTTAGCAACATCTCTTATACAATCAGTACTTCCCTCATAAAACTCATTCATAATTATAGTAATAGGAATGAAAAATGAACTAGATAATACAAATTTCTTTTTAAACTTCACTTTCTTCACATCACTATATATAATTTTAGCATCTTCAGGCATTTTGGCAATTAAAGCAATAGTTTTTTCCTTACCAAAAGTCTCTATCATAAATTTATAGAATCTCTTTATAAGTGCATATTTAGCATAAGCCCTTTCACCATCATTAATACTGCTGATTTTTCCAGCCATCACCTCTTCAAAATCTTTAACAACATATGCAGACATCTCTCTATCTAATGTTTCAATAGAATCTCCAGAAATATTTGAAAGCGACTCTATCTCTTTAATCAAATTAAATACATCATTAATACGAGCACTCATATCCTGTGTTTTACTAACTATATCGTCTGAATTTTTAGAGATTAATTTCATAGCCTCATCATTTTTCTTAGAGAAATCTGATAAATTAACCAAATCATCTTTAGCAACAGATATTCTTCCATGCAATGATGTATATTGTTCTTTAATATCTTTAATAGCATTAGTAAGACGTTCTATAGCAATATTCATATCTTTTGTACTTACATATTTATCATCTACTACTTTTTTTACTTTAGTCATAGTATCTACAAAGTTATTTACTTTAGATATCATATTTTCTATAATATTCATTCTCTCTGCCATTTTCTCTATCATCAAATTCATCTCTTTTTCTATCTCTCTAAGTATTCTATGGGCTTTCTCAGATTGAACATTTGTAGTAGTAGCTAATTTTCTTATCTCTTCAGCAACAACAGCGAAACCCTTTCCCTGCTCACCTGCATGTGCAGCTTCTATTGCCGCATTCATCGCAAGCATGTTTGTCTGCTGTGAAATATCTATTGTAGAGTTAACAAACTCAGATATTCCTCTAATAGAAGAAACCAAATTTCTAGTAATATTTTCTGTTTTTAATATCTTATCTCTACTGTCATTTGATAATGATAACATTACCTCAGATTCATCTTTAGCCTTAGCAACAGACTCTGATACCTCTTCCATATCTTTTTGTATAGATAATGTTAAAGAGTTAATCTGATTCAAACTTATAGCCTGCTCATCAATTTTTATTTGAAGGTCATTAGTCATCTGGTCTATGGATACAAGTTCAGAAAGGTTTGAAGCTATTATCTTATAAATTTCCAAGTTACTGCTTTCAAAAGCTTTAAACTCTTTTTGCTGATAAGATATATTATCTACAATTAAGTTTACAGATTCAGTCATAGAACCAGCAACATTAGAAATATCAGAAGTTTTATTTTTTAATGATGTAATTTGTGCCTTAAATACTGATAAAGTTTTTGATACAGTAGAGAATACATGCTGAACCATATCAAAGAATATAATTATCCAACTGCTTAAATACCCCAATGAATCTTTAGAGTTTATCTTTGTAATATTAATAAACATATTATTATTAAATACACCCTCTTCAAGTTCATGAGATATTCTATCTAAAGGCTTTAATGATATTGGTATTGTAATGCTTAATATAATAATTATTACTATAATAGCAAATATCAAAATCACAAATATAGTATTATTAGTTTGGTCTAATACACTTGAGAAATATGAACTAGGCACAAACATAAATAAGTTATATAAACCGCTGCTAAATTGTCTAACAAATATATGATAAGGTACATCATCAATCATTACTTTATTTTTTATAATTGTATTTGTAGATATATCCAAATTATTTATAGCAGCATTAAACCATGGAAAATCATTTACATTGCTTAATATATATTTAGGATTATCATGATATACTATTTTATTATTTCTTGTGTCATATATTATTGTATTAAAAGGTCCTGTTTTTACTATATTGGTTAATACTTCATGTGCTATATCAAGTGAAACATCTGATAAAGAAACACCTATAAGTCTAGAATTATCTGTTGAATATATAGGAGAAGAAAATGATATTACTTTTTGAGGCTTATCCAAATTTTTCATGTATGGAGAAGAATAATAAACATCTTGAGGTCTTTTATCTTCTCTGTTCCAATTATTAGGAAGAGCCAATGAATAAAACTCTTCATTTATATAATTATCCATAATAGTTCCAAACTGAGGCTCCATAGTGCCAGCATCAGGAACATCATACAAATATAAAGAATATAGATTTCTTAAATTAGTATTTTCTGTTATTACATTAGGTTCAAAATATATACCATTTGCTATAACATGGTGTAAATTAAGCTGCGATTTATGAAATCTGTAAATTATATCTCTAAGACTTCTTTGAGGATTTTCTATATTACCAACATCATACAATTCATAAGCTACTGTAGCTATATCTGATAATGAAACTGTACCAACAGATGTAGTAGAATATATATTATTAAATGTTGATACGATATCATAAAAATAATTTTGCGTAACTGTCATAGCATTATCATACAATGCTTTTCTATTTGTTGTACTATTAATAAAAATAGTAGGAGATAAAGACAATGCAACTACTAAAATAACAGAAAAAAGTACCTTATTTTTTAAACTCATATACAGAAACCTTATTTTTTTTTACTTACAAAATTATTACTTAAATTATCGGATATTGCAAGCATATTTTTGATAGTCTTAAATATTTATTTTTTTATCAATCTAAATATTATGTAATTTACAAAAACTTTTATTTTTTTACTATTCTTTTTTTAAATAAATTAAAAATAGAAATAAAGTCTTCATTCTTTAAAATAACATTAGATATCACATATATTATAACACCTATAAATATAACAACAAATACTTTTATTATAAAAATTATCCTTGTACTATTTAAACTATCTCTAAAAATATAAAATCTGCTAGAATAAACTGCCATAGCCATAATAATACTAGATAATAAAGTTTTAATAGTATTAATTTTACCTCTATTAAGCGAAAAAGCCATATTCATTCTTTTCATAAGAAGTATATATAATATAATAAAAGAAATAATATTTGCCAGTACGCTTGAAATAGAAATACCTATAATATCAAAATGAAATATATAAACGCATAAATAATTGCTAATAGCATTAATAATAAAAGCAAAAAAAGCTATATATACAGGAGTTTTCATATCTTTCATAGCATAAAAAGATTGAACAACAATCCTATAACTAGCAACAAAAAAAAGCGAAATAGATAAATACCTTAAAGCATTAGACACAAGCAAAGTAGATTTTTCTGAAAAAGCACCATATTGAAAAATCATAGCAACAATTTCTCTTCCAAGTATCATAAATCCAAAAGTAGCAGGTATAGTTATTAATGCCACCAACCTCAAAGAATAAGATAATGTATCTTTTGCCTCATCATACTTCTCATTAGCTATTAATTTGCTTAAAGTAGGAAGCATAACAGTAGCTATACTAACAGCAAAAACTCCCAAAACAAACTCATGTATTCTATTAGCAAAAGTAACAGCCGATACCCTGCCCTCTCCAATAGCACCAGCAAAAGCAGTAGATACAAGCAAATTAATCTGATAAATACTAGCACCAAATATACCAGGAGCAAATAGTTTAATCATCTTTATAACATAACTATCTCTAAAATTAAAATTAGGCAAAAAATTAAAACCAAGCCTATTAACAAAAGGAATCTGATAGGCAAACTGCACCATTCCTCCAATAAGTACCGCTATAGCAAAAACATAAGACATATTATTAAAAACATTAGGAAGCAAAAAATAAAATATTAATGCTAAAGATATAATAACAATATTAAGAAGTATTGGACTTGCTGCAGATATAGAATAATATCCCCTCACATTCAAAACACCTTGCATCAAAGCGGCAAGTGAAATAAACAAAAGATAAGGAAACATTATCCTTGATAAATCGACAGCCAAACTATAAGCCTCATAGCTTGCCGATTTATAAAGCAGCTTTACTAATAAAGGTGAAATTATTATACCGATAAAAACTATAAATATTAGTATTAATGACAATAATGTAAAAACAGCCCTAAAAAAAACTTTGGAAGCTTCAATACCTTTATTTTTTTCAAGGTCAGTAAAAACAGGTATAAAACTAGCAACCATATTGCCCTCAGCAAATAATCTCCTCAAAAGGTTTGGAAGTATAAAGCCTATTGCAAAGGCATCTGCTATAAAACTAGTTCCAAGTAAAATAGCCTGTATCTGGTCGCGTACAAGTCCAAAAATCCTGCTTATGGTAGTTACAACAGACATCTTCAAACTTGATTTTACTATACTTTCTTTTGTATTTACTTTCTCATTTTTCTCTTGCATACAATTATCTCTTATATCATTATTATTTATATATAACTATTATTAATTAAAATAAGAAAAATACTGAAATTATATTATTGATTAATTATTCTTTTTTGTCTTCTTCTTGCAAAGTTTTTTTATCTTTTTTTAAAGCTTTCTTCTCTTTTTTTAGAGCTTTCTTTTCTTCTTTTAAAGCTTTTTTAGCTTCTTTCAAAGCCTGCTTCTCATCTTTTTTTAATTCCTTAGCCCTAATTTTTTCTCCTTTAGCTTCCATCTTAGCTTCTTTTTTAGATTCTTTTAAGGCTTTCTTTTCTTCTTTCTTTAATTCTTTAGCTTTAATTTTTTCTAGCTTAACTTCCCTCTTAGCCTCTTTTTTAGCATTTTTTATAATTCTCTTTTTAGCTCTATTTACAGAAATCTTTTCAAAAAAAACTAATATCCAAAACTTTATATAATCACAATATAAAAATATTCTAAAAATATTTCTTTTAAGATAAAAAGACTCATCTTTATTTGCTTCAATTATTTTCAAACTCGGTGATTTTTTCTTTCCGCAAAAACAGTCCAAAGGTCTAGACATAGGTACGCATAATTTCATACCTAATTTACCATTGTTTTCATTGAACCAATACAAAGATTTTTTAAAAGGCATATATATAAAAAATACATCTGGATTCATTTTTTTAAATCCAATAAAAGCCTTATCCAATTCTGATTTATTTTTTGTATTTTGATAAGTGCCAAGTATACTAATATCAGGATATATTTTTTTCATTTTTTCGGTGATTGTAAAAAAATACTTCTCTTCATCACCAAATAAAAACATAGTCATCTTTCTTTGTTCTATATAAGATAATATATCAGAAAATAAACTAAAGTCTTTAATATATTCTAATTCTTTTTTATATATAAACTTATATGCTTTAGAGATGGAAGGATGGGCAGCAATAACTAAAGAAGCATTTTCTATAATATTTTTTAATTTTTTATTAAAACGAACATTTAATAATTGATGCACATCCAATGTTACTATCAGAACATCATTTCCATCTTTTAGTTGATCTAAAGCAGCATATAAATCATTGTTAAAAGTATCTATTCTAATACCTAACAAAGAATTTTTATTTATCATAAAATGTTAAATCCTATAATTATATAGCAAGAGTTCTGCACAACTCTAAATCTATAGGATCAACTTTAGGAACTTTTTTAACAGCATCAGCTAAAGGAGTGTAAGTATATTCACCTTTCCATATACCAACAGCAACATTTCTCTTACCTTCTAATAATGCCTTAACTGCAATATAACCAAATCTTGCAGCCATAAGACGTTCACGAGAAGTAGGAGAACCGCCTCTTTGCATGTGTCCAAGTATAGTAACACGAGTATCAAAACCAGTTTTACCTTCTATTTGTTTAGCTACCTCCATAGCTCCGCCAGACTCATCTCCCTCAGCAACCACTATTATAGAAGATTTTTTACCTCTCTTTTTTGCTATTTGTAAGTTTTCTACTATTTTGTCAATATCAGTAGTAGTTTCTGGAATAAGTATGTCTTCAGCACCAGAAGCTATACCAACTTCTAAGGCAATATAACCAGCATGTCTTCCCATAACCTCAACTACAAAACATCTTCCGTGGCTAGTAGCAGTATCTCTTAATTTGTCTATAGCCTCCATTGCAACGTTTACAGCTGTATCATATCCTATAGTATAATCAGTACCAAATATATCATTATCTATAGTACCAGGTATACCAATAACAGGAAACTCTTCATGATGATTAGCAAAATCTAATGCTCCTTTATAAGTACCATCACCGCCTATAACAACCAAAGCATCTATTCCGTTATATTTCATATTATCAGCTGCTTTTTTCATTCCTTCTTCAGTTTGAAACTCTGGAGACCTTGCAGAAAACAAAATTGTACCGCCATGATTAATAATGCCGCCAACAGAACCAGCATCCATTTTATAAACATTATTATACATTAAACCCTGATACCCCTCTCTTATTCCAACTACCTCTAAACCATTAGCTATAGCTGTTCTAACAACGCTTCTTATAGTAGGGTTCATTCCTGAAGCATCTCCTCCGCTTGTTAATACTCCTATTTTCTTTATATCAGCCATATTGAAATAACTCCTTATAAAACATATAATGTTTAATTATATTATTATTTATTTTATCTAATTTTTTGTTATATATATTATATATTAATAATAAAAGAATTGATATACAAAAAAAGAAAAAAAATAACATGATAAATTCACAGTACATTGAAATAATTAACATCATAGAAAATAAAAGATGGGATAAGCTTAAATATCTCTTAAACGATATGCACCCTATAGAAATAGTGGACATAATGCGTATATTAGAAAGCAGTAAAGATAAAACCATTCTTTTTAGATTATTATCCACAGAAAAATCAGCTTTAGTATTTGCAGAATTAGATGCTAATGAACAGGAAGAATTAATATCTTCTATGAACGATAAAGAAATAGAAGAGTTAATGCATGAAATGAGTCCTGATGACAGAACTTCTCTTTTTGAAGAGCTTCCAGAAGAAATAAATAAAAAAATATTTTCTTTAATGGAAAAAGAAGATTTGGATATCACTAAAAAATTATTAGCATATCCTGAATATAGTGTCGGACGTATAATGACTACGGAATATATATCTATCTCTCCGAACTTCTCTGTAAATCAGACTTTAGAATATATTAGAAAATACGGAAAAGACTCTGAAACTTTTGAGGTTATATATATAGTTGATAATAAAAATACATTATTAGGATATATTTTATTAAAAGATTTATTATTTGCTAATAGAACTGACATAATAGAAAACCTTATGCATACAGACATTATATATCTTTCTGCATATTCAGACCAAGAAGAGGCTGTACTTGTTGGAAGGAAATATGATTTATTATATATACCTGTAGTAGATGCAAAAAATGCTTTAATAGGTATTGTTACTATTGATGATATATTTGATATCGCTGAAGAAGAAGAAACTGAAGACTTTCACAAATTAGGTGCTATAAGTATAGATGATGACTTTACAGGAAATATTAAACAAGCACCAATATTAACTTTATACAAAAAAAGAATTACTTGGCTTTTTATATTAGTATTTATAAATATATTTTCTGGATATTTTATAGGAATATTTGAAGAGACTATAAGCAAATATGTTTCTTTAATATTCTTTTTACCGCTTCTAATTGACAGTGCTGGAAATGCCGGAGCTCAATCTTCCACGCTCATAATAAGAAGTTTATCGCTTGGAGATGTAAAAAAAAGCGACTGGCTGTTTATGTTTTTTAAAGAGATTGCTATATCTTCTATACTTGGTATTACTATGAGTTTAGCTGTTTCGCTTCTTGCTATATTTAGAGGAGGATTAATGATAGCTTTGGTGGTATCATTATCTATGATATGTGTTGTAGTGATAGGAAGCCTTATAGGGTTATGTTTGCCTTTTATATTTGTTAAATTAAAAAAAGACCCTACTACAAGCAGCGTTCCTTTAGTAACTTCTATTTGTGATATTACAGGTACTTCTATATATTTATTATTAGCAAGCATTATACTCACAAAAATTAATATATAAATACTATATCAAAATAATTTAAAAAATAAAAAACGAATGTAATATTAAACTATTCCGATAATAATTAAAACTATTTCAGGAATTTTAATTATGAAAAAATATATAGTTTTAATATTTATATTTGCTGTATGCACTATATATGCAAACAATTATGAGAGTATGATAAAATCAATGCAATTAGAAAATATAGAAGAATTATCTATATCAGATGAAAACTCAACTATTACATTCAATCAATTAGCAGAATATTATGCAAGCATAGTAACAGACAAAAATGCAACCCCTGAACAATTAGAAGCTTTAGGAAATATTATTAAATTGTGGACTGATACTATCAACCAAAACTTCTCTAAAGAAGAAATATTTACTAAATACAGTACAGTAACATCAACTCTATCATCTATGTCTATACTTCTAATATTAAGAATAGCAATAAAAGACAATAATATACCAACAGAAGAAATGCAAAAAAGTATTTATGAATCAATTAATAATAAATTTATACCATCATTTGCACAATTTAAAAATGACGGCTGGAAAACAGATTTTAACTTTTATGTAATAAATATGTCATCTGCAGTTTGTAAGTGGTATGAAGATAAATCTAAAAAACTAGATTATCCAGATTTCAAAGTATGGAGAGACGGAGATTTTTAAATTTTAATATATAAATAAAAAATATTCACGGAGGAATAAAAATCATGGAAGCACAAGTTCAAGAGAGAGAAGATGTTATCACTATTGAAGCTAAAGATGACATTAGAACTTTAATTACAAAGTATAAAGAGCAAAATATTATAACTATCACAAGCAAAAAAATTAAAGCATTATAAATAGCAAATAAAAGGCAATTATTAAAAACAATGGTTGCCTTTTTTAGCTAAAAATATAATTTGAATATTTATATATTTTTAATAATTATATTCTAAACTAATCTCAAATATATGCTCTAAAATCTCATCATTTTTTAAAGGCGTATAATAATTAAAAGTAAAACTAAAATTATTATAGTTTATAAGAAGCTTAGTATTTAAATCCATTTTATAATTAGGTGAATGAGAGAAATAAGTTATTATATTAAATAAATTATTAAGAAAAGATAAATAAAGCCCTATAGAATAAAATGAATGACTATCCTCATAAAAGTATTCCACATATGGACTAAGTATAAAATCATAATTATAAATAAAAGTATAATTTATTCCTAAAAGGCTTTTTATATCATTAAGACTTTTTCCAATATTATCACTGCTTAAAATATTGTAAGTAACATTTCCATAAAGCTTAAATCCTATATCAAATATATATGAAGCCTCAAAACCAAGCATTAAATTATTTTTCTTTTGTAAATCATAAGTATATTTGGTTATCCCCATTAAACCCAAATGAGAAGAAGAATATTTTAAATAATACCAAGAAGTATAATACTCTGGCTCTTTTAACAAGTCTATTGATTTGGTGTCTGTTATAAATCCTATAGAGTGGGTAATATTTCCTTGATAAAAATTAAGCTCTGTATTATATAAAGCCTCATAATCATTATACAACACGCTCTCTCCCACAAACATATATTGCCTATTAAAACCTTCGCCAAAATGGAATTTCCTTTTTCCTATATAAAAGCCTAAAATTTCATTTATATAATTAAACTGTATTTCATCAAAATTAAAAGAAATATAAGCGTTATTGTCATTTTGTTTTATAAGCTTTCCATTATCATAAATAAACTCTCTATTGTCTTTGGTATATATTCTAATTGCAGGCTTAAATGAAAAATAAAAATTATTATTAAGATATTCAAAACCTAAATAAAAATAAGTATCATTGCTTAATATGGAATTGGGTATATATTCATTTTCTTTTAAATCTATATAACTAAAATTATTTTTTATACCAAATTTAGGAGAGATATCAGCAAATACCATAGATGATACAGCAAATATAAAAAAAGTTAAATATATTTTTATGCGATGCATTTATTACCAAATATTTTTTATTATTATTTAAATAAATTAAAAAGCATTTTCATGTTCTCGCTTCTAAAATATGCACTTGATGAACTTGAAGGCTCTATTTTTGATATATTGCATATTGTGCTTGTATTAGTATTAATAATCAAATTATAAAACTCCATATCATTAAAATAATTATCTTTTATTTTGTATATGCCTCTTTTTAATGCCTTTCCGCTATTATCAAAAAAATCTACACTATAACCGCCTGCAATTTTTTTGAGTGTGGCTTTAGCATAAGGAACGCTTCTATTTTTCTTTACTAAATTTATTTCTTCATCACTCACAACTTTGTCAAGTTTATAATCATCAGTAAAATTTATAGACATCAAATCATTCATATTAGCAGCCCCTGTAACAACATAGCTTCCTGAAATTTTTAAAGGGGAAGTCTGATTTCTTGACTGCACAAAAAATCCCTGATTATTAGCAAGAAAAAGAGTATTGTTATTTTTTAAATACATCAATTTATAATCTTTTCCAACTATCATATCAAAATTATTAACTTTCTTTTTGCCGTCTTTTATATCAGTGAAAGTGCCTGACATCTTGTAACTTTTACCATTTCTGTTATAAATCTTTACAAAATCATCAAATATATTCTGACTGTACAAATTAAAAGATAGAATGCTTATTATAAATAAAATTTTAATTATTTTGTTAAACATATTTTATTACCTCTATTATAGGCATTTTAATAACCTTTATTATTGGATAAATACCTGCTAATATTGATACAGATAACACCCATGCAAATATTAAAACAGTATCTTTAAATGTTAGTAATAAACTTAAAGGATAACCGTCAGTAGCACCAGGAAATTTCATTATAAAGTTTGAAGCATTTAATATACTAGCAGCACCGTAAGAAATAATTATTGAAATAAGAGAACTTAATACTGCCATTATAATAATTTCCAAAAATAAAAGCAAAGTTACATTTTTTATATTTATTCCTAATGCACGCATTGTACCAAACTCATTTAAACGCTCTAAAAAATTTGTTGTAAGCGTTTGCATAACCGAAACAAATACTAATATGCTTAATATAAATAAGGCTATTAAATAATTATTAGTATTCATCTCTATTACAGAAAGTAAAAATGCATTCAAATCCTTCCAATCTTTAGCCTCATAGTTGAGATTATTCTCATTAAAATATTGATTAAGATTGTTTTTTATTTCAGTTGCCTTTTTATAATCTTTTAAATATACGAGTAAATTATGAGCATTACCATATTCAAGACCAAACACTTCATATATAGCATTAAGAGGAGAGTAAATAGTAATAGCATCTGAAGCACTGTTATTTAAAGAAATTGCCCCTACAGCCATTAAAGAACCTAAACTTATACCCTCTCCAAAATCTGTCATCAAATTTAAATAAGGCTCTTCATTATAATTAAGATTAAAAAACTCTCCCAAATCTTTACCCAAAACAAAAGTATTAATATCATCATCAAATATAGGAGTTCCTTCTTTTATAGAAACTGTTGACATTATTTTTGAAGGTTTTTCATAAGCATAACCTGAAAAGAATTTACTTTTACTTTCATTGCCTACAAGCCCACTTATATCAAGTTTTTTCTGATAATCATTAACTTCGCCTATAGTATCAAGTTTTTTATAAATTATGTCAAAATCATTAATACTAAGCATATTAATTTTTTCACTTTTTGTATCCCAATAAGATTTATCAGCTATTACAACAGAGCCTCCGCTTGTATTAACGCTTATAATAATACCTTCTTTTGTAAAGTTATTATATCCGCTTATCATCATAAGTGAAATAAAAGACACTATAATAAGTATCATATTTAGAATTGTTCTGGTTTTATTATACCAAAGATTATCGAATGCTAATTTTATTATATTCATTTATCTGTCCATTATAGTTATTAATAAAATTTTATTATTGTTCTTTTTCCCGCCGCAAAAAGAACCAAAAAGTGCAAATGAAAAATACTTTTAAATAATATTAATTATATTTTAAAGGTAAGATAAATTATGCATTTTATAGTTAAAAATATAGCCTTTTTGCTTCTTTGTGGCAATACCACAGGCACTTCCTACGGTCGCCCTGAAGGACTACTTTCGGTCGCAAAAGAAGTGGGGGTGTGGGGGCAAAGCCACCATAAAAAAACTAAAAATTATTACTATATATTGAGTATTATTCCTCCATCCCTCATAATATATTTTTTGTCCGCATAATCTTCTATCAATTCATCATGCGAAATAAAAAATCCTATGCCGTTTCTTTTCTTTATAGTCTCTCTTATATATTCATAAATAAATTTGCTTGTTTCTGTATCCAAATTCGCACTAATCTCATCTCCGAATATATAAGGAGCTTCGCTTACTAATGCCCTTGCAATTGCAACTCTCTGTTTCTGACCTCCTGAAAGCTGTTCTGGTTTTTTATTTTTTAAATTATCTATTTTTAAGTTTTCTAATATTTCATTAACTTTTTTATTGATATTAGAATAACTATCATTTAAAAACTTAAGAGGAAGTGCTACATTATCAAACACACTCTGAGTTTTTAAAAGCTCAAGCGACTGCAAAATAAGTCCTATATTTGAAAGCCTGAAACTGCTTCTTTCTTTATCGCTTAATTTTGAAACCTCATCATTATTCCAATAAACAGAACCTTCTGTTGGAATATCTATGCTTGATAATATATGAAGAAGTGTACTTTTACCAGCCCCAGAAACTCCAGCAACCCATACAATTTCACCGTCTTTTATTTCTAAACTAATATTTTTATTTGCAGCTATATTATAATCTTTAGTTTTATATATTTTTGATATGTTTTCACATCTTATCATAATTAAAAATCAGCACCCTCCGCACTCAAAAATCCGTCCTTACCTTTATCATAAGAACTCTTTAATAAATATCCGTAAAAACCTTTAGGATACATTTTTAAAGCTTCATCTAACTCTTTAAAAGCCTTGTATGTTTCATTTACTTTCATATATGCCATAGACCTATAAATATAAGCCCTATAAATCATATAATCTGGCAAATTACTCGTATCATTTAAAGAACTTATTACAGAATAAAAAGCAGCGTTATTATAAAAACCTAAAGTAGCTATTTGCCACATTCCATATACTTGTTTTGCTCTTATATTATTTTTATCTTTTAATAATGCCAAACGAGAATAAGTATACATATCAACTATAACACTATAAGGGTATTTATTATTAAAAAAAGCAAGTGAAGTAAAAGAGTTTGCAAAGTTGGCATAAGAAGCATAAATATCAGAAGAGCCTTTTTTGAAAACTTTATCTTTTTTAAGGTTATTATATATCTCTCCTAAAGCTTTATAATCTTCTTCAAAAGTTCCGCTTGCAATAGAGACATTAGCCCAAAGAGTGTAGCATTCTATACTTAAATGCATTTTCTCTTCTTCGCTTAAATTGCTGTTCTTAACTCTATTTAAAATATCCTTAGCTTCGCTCGTTCTTACAAGTCTTGAGCCTGAATGATATTCATTATTTTTATTATCTATTTCTTTTAATATAGCATTAGCCTCGCTTGAAATCTCTCCGTATAATCCGCATAAAAAGAAAACGTTAATAAAAATCAAAACAATCACTCTAAACATTTTAATATCCTTATATTTATTCAACTTTTTCTCGCCGCACACGTGCCAAAGGACTGCAAAGGTGGGCAAAATCACCACAAATAATAAATTTATAAACTTAAATACTGTTCTTTTTCCCGCAGCAAAAGAACCAAAAAGTGCCAATACTATAACTTTATATAATTGCAATACATATTAATATATTTAATAATTCTTAAATATATTAATTGAACATTCCTTTTCCTTTAGCGTTCATATCAACAACATTCTTTATAAAAGCTCCTTCTGGAAATATATCTTTTGCCATCTTCATATATTTCTCATAATTAGCTTTATCATTATTTTTAAAATAAGCCTGAGAAGTCCATAAATAAACTATATGTTTTTCCCATTTCTCTTTAGCACTATTTTCAGCCTTTTTAAATATTGGAATTGCTTTATCTATTCCTCCGCCTACAAATTCAGGACTATATGCTGTGAGTATTGCTTTACCCAAAAGCGAAGGAAAATGATTCGCATTGATTTTTAAAGCATTATCATATATCTTCCCAGCCTTGCCTGAAAGTTTTATAACATCATTAAATGAAGAATAATTAATAGCTCCGCTCATAACATCAGCAACAGAAGCCATATAATCAGCATCTTTTTCTGTCAATAACGGAGTATTCTTTTTTATATTATCATTCAATAATTTATAAGCCTCTCTTTTACTTCTAGGATTCATATATATGTCCATAAGCAAAATAAGATTATCGTAAGTTTGTTTTTCTACTTTTGGTAAATTAGCATTCTTCATTTTTTCTATATTCTTATTTAAATCATCCGCTTTATTTGTATTAGCCATATAATACAAGTGATAAAGTTCATTAAATTCTTTACTGTATGAAAAAGCTGAAAGAGTCAAAACAAAAGATAAAAATAAAACTGTCAAAATATTTCTCATCATATTCAATCCTCCTTAAAACAAAATACAATAAAAACTACTCATTATTATTTAAATTATTCATATTAGAAAAAAACGGTTTGTCTTTTATCTTTATATAAATAAAATAAGAAATCATAACCGCTATAAAAGTAACTATAACAGAAATAACATAAGTAACAATTTGCTGAATTATTAAATCATTACTAATATATATCTTATTTATTACAAAAAAATTTAAAAAGAATGATGAAAGAGATATTCCGCTTACAACAAATCTTATAAATGCAATTATCAAAGCAGTTATTAAAGCCATATTTATATTAAAATTGAGACCTTTATTTTTAATATACTTCTTCATAAAATAAATAGTTAAGCAAGTTAATATAATACCAATCACATTCATAATAATACCCAAAGCACTTTGAAGCATAATATAAATCGAAGTTACAGGCGTAGAATCTAAAATAGTAAACATTCTTATAATTTCAAACAATCTAAAAAACATATAATGTAAAATAGCAATAACTATTGAATAAACAGGAGAATATAAAAATGCAGGAAGCAGAAAAAATATACTAAATATAGCAGCACAAATTACTGCAATTATACTTAATACTTTTGAATTAAAAGGTATTAAATAAAATGATAAACTCAATGCTGTATAAAAGATTAAGCATAAAAAAGAAAATATAACTTTATTTTTAATATTTGCCATAAATAACAAACTCCAAAATATTAAAATACTATAGTACTTATTATCAAGTTCATAACCAAACTTTTATTGTTATCAACACCGAAAGTCAATTGTAAAGGTGTTGTGCCGTAAAGATTATACCCTATTCCCCCGCCTACTACATATAATAAATTACCTTTATCAATACTACTTTCAAAATATTTTCCATAACCTACATTACCAAAAGCAACTAAGTATATATCATTAAAACCAGAAGGAAGAAATCTCATAAAAAATTTATATTCAAAATGGGCAAATGTAAGAAAGTCCATATTTTTAACATGTGCTTCCAAATTTGATAAAGGCATCATCATAAGAGAGTATAAATACTTAAACCCTATAGAATATTTTTTCTCGCTTTTATCAAAATAAGCACTGTATCCTATATAAGGCATAATTCCAAGCTCGCCCCAATAATGAAAAAACGAATAAGGCATACTAGCTGAAACATTATAAGAATACTGCTTTTTATTAAGTATAATGCTCGCACCCACTCCAGCATTAAACTTTAATTTATTAACTCCGTCATCTACAAATGTAGAACTTAAACCAATATTCTGATTAATCTTAAATATAGAACTTAATCTATAAACCTCTCTTTCAGAAGTTAATATTTTGCCTATATTCATTCCATAATAAATACTTACATTATCAAAAGAATAACCTAATTTGAGTTGGCCGTAATATTCTAAATCTTTATAATTGAATGTAGCAAATGGAGGAGTTATTCCTTGTTTGTAATTTAAATCTATAAAAAATCTTCTGTATCTGTATTCCATTCCAAGATTGGCAAATATTCCAAATGATGACTCTGCACCATAGTCAAAACTTATTCCTACACGCGGAACATATACAAAATGTGAATTCTTTTTATACGCATATCCTAAATCAACAGAAAATGGAAATCCAAAATAATTATAACTATAATGAAATCCTGAGTTTACAAAATCATTCTGAGCAAAAAGGAAACTTGACAATATAAAAAATATTAATAGTAATTTCTTCATAAAACGCAACTCACATATATTCAACTATATTAATATTATAACAAAAGTATTATGTCTGTCAATATACTTTGTATAAAATATTAATATTTTTTATTTCTTATATTCAAATATACTGCTTCTAAATAAATAATAATCTGCAATTATAGAAATAGTCCAATTTAATATACCAACAAAAGGCCACATAAACCACAAATAATTATTATATTTATATGTGATGACATTTACAATAATCATTATCACAGAATAAATTACAACAGCAATAATAGAGTTTTTTAAATTAATTTTATATATATCATAACTATACTTTCTTATTTTAGGTTTTATATTATCAGAGAAATTCCAAAAAGAATAAATAACTATATAAATAAATAATACCAAATAAAAATAAGGCATAGTAAGTTTATAACCTATTTTAGTAGTTTCATTAAAAAAACTTAAATTATCTATAATCACACCAAAAGTAAAAGCTAAAATAGCTGTAGAAAAAGATGATATTAAAACTGTTAATATTTTTATATATAAATTATGTACAACTTTTGCATCTTTGCTTATATCTTCAAAAACTTCATCAATATTGCCAAGCTCATCTATAGATTTACTGCAAGCCTCTTCATATTTCATTCCATTTTTTACATAATGCTGAACTTTAGAATTAAGCATATCTTTTATTTCATCTAATTGCTCAAGAACTTCTTTAGTATTTGGGTATTTCTTTTTAATATTTTTATAAAACTCATTAATATTCATCATTATTTCCTGTTAATATTTTTATCAGAATTTTTAAAAAATCTATAAAAGAAAAATACAGTCAAAGGCCAAGATAAAAAGTATATAATAACAAATACAAACCAAATATGATGAGGTGTAAAAAACATATTAAATATAAATACTGCTATAGATATAATTAAAAAACCTATTATAGAATATTTTAAATTTATTTTATAATCATTATAAGTATATTCAAAAGTTTCGTATATATTACGCATATTAATAAACTGTATAATTGTAGTTAAAAAAATAACAATAATTCCAGAAACAATAAAAAATATGCTTGGAACTAATGAATTATTTATATAAGAGAAAAATGATATATTATTGTTTTTTAAAGATATAAAGCATAATAATAAACTTAAAAAAGCCGCAATAAAAATATCAATAATTCCAGCAAATAAATATAATTTAGATTTATTAATAATTTTTGCATCCTTTGACAATTCTTCAAGAAGTGAATCCACATCGCCGAAAGATTTAAGTGCCTTTTTAAAAGCATCATCTTCGCTTTCATCTATATATTCTTCACTTTTCATGTATAAATAATTTCTAAGCTCTTCAATTTGGTCTCTAATTTTTTGAGTATTAGGATATTTATTTTTTAATTCATTACAAAAATCATCTATCATAATATTTTATCTCTATATAAAAACATTTATTCAATATCAAGAAGTTTATCTATTATCTTTTTAGTAAACAGCCATATTTCTCTCTCTTCCTGTAAAAACTTTCTGCCTTCTTCAGTAATTTTATAATATTTTCTTCTTCCTCCCTGACTCTCATCACCCCAATAACTTTCTATTAACTTTTTGCCTTCAAGTCTTCTTATAGCACTGTATAAAGTCTGGCCATTAATCTCATATTCTCCATTAGTTTTATCAGTAATTAATTTAGAAAGCTCATAACCATATGAATCATTATCTTTCAAAAAATGCAAAACAACAGCATCTATATGACCTCGTATGATATCACTTTCTATATACATTAATTTTTATTCCTAAACTAATTATAATTTATTTTTTAAAGTAAGATAAATATAGAATTTTGTCAACAACTAAAAAATAATTTATACTTGTTTCAAAACATTAGCTGATAAAATTCTATATAAAATTATTATAATTTTTTTATTATAAATATAATATATTGCATATACTGAAATTTTTAAGTTTGTCAACTAATGCACTTTATATAAATGTTATCAACTTTTTTGCCGCACAAAAAAGTTGCAAAAAACGCAAATATTACAACCTTATATTATTAGAATATGTATTAAATATATGATAACACCTAAAATTGAGGTTAAAAATCCAGTCTTTTGCCGTAGGCACGCACAATGGGTAAAAGCCCAAAATATCAAAACAAAAATATAAATTTATTTTTGACAAAATATATTTATTTAGGTATAAAAATAACCCTATTATTATTTATCAACATATCTGAAAGTATTAACTGCAAGAATTAAAGCAATTATTAAACAAGCTAAAAGCACTGCTAAACCAATAAAATATGACTGAAAATCAAAATAATAAGCTCCCCTAACAGCATTCAAAAAATACTGAAAAATATTTAATCTGCTTAAAAACTTCACTACACTTGGAGCATTATACAAAGAATAATAACCGTCACTCAAAAACATAGAACCCATTAAAATAATATTATATAGTATGCTAGCAGTTTCATTATTTTTTACCAAACTAGAAACAAAGAAACTTATAAATATATAAACTAAAGATGCCGCTATAATGATAGGCAAAAATAAAAGTATAGAAACAAAAGAAAACTCTAATTTAAAAAATAAAGCACAAGAAATAAATACAAACAAAGAGCTTATAATAGATATCATCACCCAAGCACAAGAAGAGCTTATAATATATTTGTATAAAGGAAGAGGAGTTACTTTAAGCAAATTATAAACGCCCCTTCTTCTTTGACTTAATACATTAAAACTAGTAGTCATAAAAGAATAAGCAAGCACGCTCACACAAGTCATAGCAGTAAGTATATGAATAGTATAGCTTTCTGTATTAAATAATATACCCAATGCTATTATTGTAACTATTGGGAAGAATATAGACCAGAATATAAGGAAAGGGTCTCTTATAGCTTTTTTTATAGTGAGTTTAAATATCGTTTTCATAATAATTTTTTAATATATATTTATAATTTTTTGTTGTTCTTTTTCTCGCCTTACACACCTAAAGGTACTCCCTTCAGTCGCCTTGAAGGACTTCTTTCAGTCGCGGTGCGGACTTTGTAAAAGAACCATACTAAGTACGCCTACGGCAAAAGTGCAAATATATAATTAATACTAAAATTAATAATTAGTAATATGCAAATAAACTTTCTCCAAACTGTCAAAATTATACTTCTTTAAAAGTTCTTCTTTGCTGCCCTTTTCTAATATCTCTCCTTTATATAAAAATACTATTTTACTAGCTATATCTTCTACCTCTTCCAAATCATGAGAAGTAAAAAGTATAGTCTTATTATTTTTAGCAAGCTCTAATATCATGTTTTTTATATTATATCTTTCTCTAGGGTCTAAACTTGCTGTAGGCTCATCAAATATAAGTAAATCAGGGTTTTGCATAGTAGCTATCATTATAGCAAGTTTTTTCTGCTCTCCACCTGAAAGCTTTATAGCGGGTGTTTTGGGATTAAGATTATATTTATTAAGAATACTTTCTATTTCTTCATCACTCATCTTAATGTCATAAAGAGCTGAAAACATTAATATATTATCTTTTACATTGTAGCCTTCAAAAAAAGGAGTAGATTGTAATTGAAGACCTATATGTTTTTTATAATTTTCTATATTAATTTTTAATTCACCCTTATCCGCTTTTAATATTCCTAATAATATATTAATTAATGTAGTTTTGCCGGAACCGTTTGGACCAACAAGTGCTATTACTTCGCCTTTATTTATATCTAAACTAACATCTTTTAGAATAATATTTTTATTAAACTTTTTTTCTATATTTTTAGCACTTATTAATACTTCTTGCATTAAGACCAACTCTATTTGATAAAAACTATAATTATTAAAACAACATATATTAAAAATGTCAATACATATAAGCCCGCTGCATCATAACAATGCAGCAGACATACAAATTTATTATAAAAAATTATAATAAATTAATTGTTAGTTGTAGTTGTTACATTAACACAACAAGAACAACAACAAGAACAGCAACATCCTCCAGGAGTCAATACCGCAGATTGGCTCTTTAAAGAACATGTTGTGCGTACTTTTGAAGAATATTTAATCATATAAATAACTCCTTTAGATGTATTATATTAAACTCTTTAATAGTTTTAATATCAAAGAGAGTAATACCAATTTTTATGAATATATTCCCATATTTTCAAACTGACCAAAATAGTATATTGTAAAAAAAACACTAGCAAATATTGGTGCAATTAAACTATTAGTATATTCAAAAGAAATAGCATTAATAGCTGTAATAATAAAACAAGAAACTATAAAAATTAAAGCCTCTTTGAAATTATTAAGCCTAAGCATCTCTTCAAAAGAAAATAATAAAGCAACTACAAGAATTATAAAAAATAAATTAAACTCTTGAAATTGATTTTTAATAGATAAATATATTATTCCATTAAAAAATAAACATTTAATTACACTTGCTAATAATATTAAAGTCCACTTCTTATTATTTCTTGAAGAATATAATAAATTAATAGGAGCAGACGATAATATATTATTAAATATAACATTTGTTTTTATATTTTTATTAAATAAACTTATTATTGCTAATATTATTTCAAAAGCAGAAATAAGAGCAAAAATATTAATAAAAATATAAATAATATATTTTCTTTCTACAAATAAATATAACAAAATATTTTGTTTTTGCAAAAAACTAATAATAATTGCAAATATAATTATAAAAAACCAATATATATAGGTGCTTATATAAATATAAATATCATCATAATCCTTTTTAGAATAATTCATAATATTAAAACATAGATTATTTATGATATTTTTATAATTTAAGAATTTTATTATACTTCCTAATATAAAGCATATTATAATATAAGGTATAAGTTTTAAAAATATCAATTTATATCCTCTCTTTTTTTGCTTAATATATATAAAATCATATTTTGACAAAAATGAGTAATAGCTGGTATTATCACGCTAAAAGAAGAATATACAAACAACAAAGAATATATTATACCCACTATAAACTTTTGAAATACAGCATTAGCACCAAAATATATATGATTAATGGAATATATAAAAGCTGATATTATAATAACAATAAAAATATCTAATTCTAATATGTTATATAAAATATTAAAAAATACCTGCCTAAAAATAATCTCCTCGCAAAGAGCACCTATCAATATAATTATAATATCAAAAAAAACATTATTTTTATTTATAATTTCATGAACTGATATTTTTTTAATCCAGAACTTATATTTAATAAAATGAACAGCATAAGCTTCAATTATCTCTACAGCAATGCATACAAAAGACATAATAAAAGCTAACACAACAAAATAAATATTAACATTATAATTAATACTTCCAACATACCCTGTAAAAAATGCCATTATTACAAATAAAAAATAACTTAAAGCATTAGGCAAAATAGTGCTTATTCTTCCAAGATTTAATTTTAAAAATATACCAATCAAAGAAGTAGGAAAAGAAACAGCAATTAGTACAACAATAGCACTAAGGTAATGGGTGTGGAAATTCATTATTTGAAATTCCTCCATTTTTAATTATTCTAGGGTGCTTACTATATGGGAAAGCAGGCATAGACATTTGCACAAGCTCTGGAACATATACACGCATTACATGCAAATCTTTATCCGCTATTTCTGTTGGAGTGATATCCAAATAAACTGCATATTTTGAAATATTATAAAGACCATTAAATAAATACTCCAAATCAGTATTTTCTTCAAGATTTTTATATTTTTTTAATTCAATTTTTTCTGTAACTTTGCTGTTAATAAATTTAAGTTTTTTATCTTTATCATCTAAAGAAGCCCAATAATTAACATTGCTGTCAAGGTTTAGATAAGTTTTTTGATATTTAGTTTCCAAATAATCAGCCGGCATTGATAATGGTCCGTTAATATTTAATGTAAGTATAGCCAAAGCCTCTATAAAAGCCCTATATATCACTTTTTTAGGATTAAGCCCAGAAGAAGCACCTACCACAATATATGGAATTTTTTCGCTTTTGTTTATAAGCATCACAGTAAAAACATAGCCTAACCTTTTATCAACAGTATAATCAAACACTCTTATTTTATAATCAATATCTTTTAAAATTGTATTAATAGTTTGAATATCATCATCAATAACAACTTCTTTAACTTTGCTGTCTGTATACCATTTTATCATACAAGCGTCGCATTCTATAATTTCAGTTATAGCAGATTTTAAAGCTAATTTAATATTTTTATGACTAGCACTTCCTTTAGAAAATCCACCTATAAACACTTTTTCATTTTTATCTTTTCTTATTATATGAGATAAAAAGAAATTCTGTGCGGGTATATAATACTCTTTTTCTTTATCAAACAAAGAAGGAAGAAGCACCCAAGATAATATATCATCTTCTGTAATATTTTCTAAAATTCCTATGCTGTTTAATTTATTGCAATCTTCATCGCTGTATATTTTAACATATTCAAAAGGTATTACATTATTAGGATACTTTTCTTTTAATTGATTATAGGAAGCATATTTTAATTTTTCTTCAAAATATAAATTTGCTGTAAATAATGCATATCTCTCAACACCTTCGCCTAATAATCTTATAATAGCTTCATCTCTATAAATGCCATAACCGGAAAGATGATAATTAACTTCAGCATTATCGCCTAATAATATTTTATGATAATCTGGAAGCATAGAAGTACAAGTATTAATATTTTGAGCAATAACAGAATTAGCCTGCATTACAATAATAGAATCCATAATACCAGTCTGATGTCCGCAAATAGAATTGTATTTATTTAAAACATTTTTATGGCTTGGGTAATATTTAATCATATGTTTTCCATTTTTATATAATTTATAAAAAAATAAAATATTTTCAATTATTTAATAAATACCTAAACAACTATAATTCGTCAAAAATAAAATTATATTTATTTTTAATATATGGGGCTTTGCCCCATACCCCACTTCTTTTGTTGCCACAAAGAAGCAGGCACAGCCCGCCTACGGCGAAAGGCTATATTTTAAATTTAATTTGATAGTTTATATCATATATAAAAAACAAATTAGTATTATTTAGTTATAATTTTTTGCTTTAACTTTTTGGTTCTTTGATAAAGTCCGCACAGAGACCGAAGGGAGTACATGTAGGTGATAATTGAAAAGAACAACAAAAAAATTATAAACTAAAAAAATTTTACTATAACTTTAATATAACTTTGCTTGAAAACTTTTCTATTATCTCCTTTGAAGAAGTATACATTTCATTATATTTAGCCTTGCTTATATGTCCGCATGCCGCACAGAAAGGTACTCTGAGTAAATCCTGAATTTGAATCTCTATAGAAGGTATATAAACATTAATTACGCGTCCTGAAAGTTTGCATTTTCCTATAGTGGCAAATAAAAAAGCTTCATATAATGCAATAGAAGTAAATGTTTGCAAAATAGGAGTTATATAAGTTTTTTTATTATTTGGTTTTAAATTAATAGTTTGTTTAACGAATTTATTATAAACTGATAAACTTTCATTTCTTGCTATCACCCTATTTTCAAAACATTCATAACAAGCTGTTTCTTTTGACTTTATAGTAGTGATATTTAAAAACGGTCCGTCTAATATTGATATAATCATAGGAATTGATTTTTCAAGTAAAAGCCTATTAATATTTCTAAGTAAATTTAATCTAGGCTTCTCTATACTTACAACCACACAAGATATATCATCAAACAACTTTAATAATTCTTTTTGCTTTTCAATATTTTCAATAGCATCAGTTGTATCTGTGAGATTTGCTTTTTCTAGTTTTTTTATGTCATCAATATTCATCATAACAACATTCATATACAAATCTTCTGACATTAATTTAGCATATTCTTTCAGCCTTTCACTATCTGTTATAAACATTACTTTGTTTTTTTGAACCTTGCTTTCATCTGGTATATCATAAAAATATTCCCCTATAAGCTCATAAACACTATTAAGCATATTGTTCTCATCATACTCTAAAAATCTGTTGCCTATAAGAGAAGATATAATTTCATTCAAAAAATTACTATCTTTTTCATCAAGAGAAAATTTCTTAACTACATTATCAAAAGAAATTAATTTATCATCAAAAAGTTCTTTAGCAATAAATATTAAAGCTTCCCTTACAACATCACTCAAATCATTAAGCTCTAAAGAAGCCTCTTCAAAGTTCCATATCCCTTTTCTAAATCTAATCTCATCATCAGAATTAAAAAACACACTAGCATTATCATAAAGTTTAATATTTTTCTTAGCCATTTTAACAAACCTACTATTTATTTTTTATAAAAATTATTTTGAAAGCAAAGTTAAATGCACAACATGATTAGTCTGTCCATCTAGATTTAATAACTCTTCAGATAAAGTTTTATTAAATCCTCCAATGTCGCATGCTAAAATACCGCTTGCAGCAGCAGTAAGCTGTATATTTTGTGCAATCTCTCCAGTCTCTATCAAAGCAAACTGCAAAGCCATATCTCCATATTTTCTAGTGTTTTCATATATACTATACACATAGTAAACAGATAAAGCAGTTTTTCTTAAATCTATTCCCCCGCCGAAAACATTATTATTATAATAATTTTCTAAATCATCATTATTAAATAATTTTATTTTTTCAAGCGAATGAGTAAAAGGCATATATTTGTATATACCCTTCTCAAGATTATTTATATTAAGTGCCGCAATATACAAATAAATAGGATAAAGCCCGCCGCCTGAAGGAGCTGTACGAAGCTTAGACATATATTTATCTCCAAAAGTTATAGTACCATATTCTTCTTTGTTTAAATTAAAATCAAAATCCCCAGAAATTCCATCTCCATAATAAAGCAGTGTAGACAAGTCGCTTAATGTTAATGGCTTACCTTTAAAATCTCTCCTGCTTCTTCTTGACCTTATAACCGAACCTATAGGGGCATTAATATTTTTATATGGAGGAAGTTTTATAGCATTTCCTTTTTTATGAACCTCTTCTTCAAGTAACACTCTATTACTTAAAGCAGCATCTATTGGAAATGATGAATAGCTTGTTACATTAAACATTGCCGACAAATCTATTGATGATTTCTTTGAGTTTAATAAATATTCTTCGCTTATATTTCTATTTACTTCAGAGTGCATTGCTCCTCTATAAGAAGATTCTGAGGTTTTTATTCCTATAGTGTCAGCATACATAGAAACAGGTATATTTGAAGAAAAATTTACAACGCTAAAAAGTAATGGTATCTCTCTAGCTTCTAACTCTTCTTTACTTATCTCTATTTTTTTAATATCTTTTTTCTTATTTTTTATAATAGACACATAATATTCCTATTTTTATAAATTACATCTCATATATAATACTAAAAAAATTTATTTTGTAAAATTAAAATATAAATAAAAAAAGACTAGACTTCAATTAAAAAGCCTAGTCTTAATAGTCATATCTTTAATTATTATTTTGCATTAATAGCATCAATTATTTCTACACATTTCATATACATTCTAGGAATATGGAAAGGTCCTTTATACATGTTACCTTTTAAGTCTGTAGATATTCTTCCGTCTCTGTGGAGATAACCATACCATTCACCATATTCTGTGTCAATGAATTTTTTAGTGTATTCTTTAACCATATCATGCTTTTCTAAATATTTATCATCTTTAGTAAAGTAATAACAGTATAAAGCAGCAATAGCAGCTTCAGTCTGAGGCCACCAGAATTTCATATCATGGTGATATTCGCTTTTAGGCTTTCCAAGTACGTCCATATATTGAATAATTCCGCCGTATTCTTTGTCCCAGCCCCATTCCCACATCCAGTCAAATATTTTAAGTCCTAGAGCTTTTAATTTTTCATCATGTCCTCTCTCTATAGATTCTCTTAATATAAACCAAGATGATTCTATAGCATGACCTGGATTTAATAATCTGCCTTCAAAATGGTCTTGTAAAGTGCCGTCAGGGTTACATTGTTCTAATACTGCTTTTTTATCTTCATATAAGAATAACTGAATATTAGATAAAAGATTATCAATATATTTATTATAATAATCTTTATTTTCTGGGTCTGCTTTTCTTAATTCCTGAACAGTGGCAAGCATTATCATAGGAGGTCCGAAAGCTATAGTAGGTCTGTTGCCTGCATCAAATTTTGGAATTAAAAGACCTTCTTTTTGATAGCGGTCTATATTATCAAGTATCTCTCTTGCCTTTTTAGCATAGCTTTTATCTCCGCTAGCCCTTGAATATGCCGCCATAGCTACTAAACAAAATGTTTCTGAAAAGTAGTATCTTAATCTCTTTATAATAGGCTTACCGTCTTCAGTAACTCTAAAATACATTCTTCCGTCACCTGATTTGTCAAAACAATATTTTTCTAAGAAGTCTATTCCAGATTTTGCAGCATCAAGGTATTCTTGTTTTTTTTCAAAGTCAGCATAAAGAGTTGATAATACCCAAGCAAATCTGCCCTGAAACCATACAGATTTATCGGTTTCTATAAGTCCGCCTTTTCTGTCTAAAGCTGTGTAGTATCCGCCATGCTTTTTGTCAAGTCCGTTTTTAAGCCAAAATGGTATTATATTATCTTTTAGCATATGAAGATATTCGTTCTTTACTTCATTTAAATTACTCATAAAAAATCCTTATATGTTTTTTTAATAAATTTATCTATTAATATTAACCTATCAATTTTTTTAAATCAATAAAAAATTTTTCTTTTTATTTTAAAAATAGTATTATTTATTTATTATAAAAAGTAATTATATTATTAAGGTAATTTTATTTATGAATGAAAATGATTATAAAGAAATACCAGATGAAGATATAGAAATATTAGGCAAAGATGGAATATACAGAAAATATTCAGAATATAAAGAAAAAACTGAAAAGAAAAAAATAGTATATTGGATTCCATTTATTTTAGCTTTAATATATGTATTATCACCTATTGATATAGTACCAGATAGAATACCGATAGGCAGATTAGATGATATATTTTTACTTTCTATTACGTTTTTTTATGGAATAAAAAAGTCTAGTTTTGTACAAAATCAATTTTTAAATATGGTAATTAAAAATATCATATTATCAACAACTATCACACTATTTGTATTAATGATTATTATATATATAGTAGCTATTTTAATGTAAAAAAACTTCGAGAGAATAACAAATATTCCCCCGAAGTAGAAAAGGTTTTATTATTTAATTATTTTTCAATTAAAAGTAATAACTTATACCTGTTTTACCATTAAGAACAAGTTTGGTGCTGCTTGGACTAGCTAAATCACCAGCAACTGTAGCACCGCCTGTTTGTATTTCAGTATACCATTCTAAATCTTTAACAGGTCTTATATAAAGCTCTGCATAAACTACATAACCCAAAGTATAGAAAGGATTTGTTCTTCTTACTCTATCTTCAATATTAGGATAATTTTCTGTACCTGATGTATATATTTCTTTAGCATTAAGTATAGTTAAAGATAATGCAGGCTCAAAGTAGAAAGTGATATTTTCATCAGCAGATTTAGCAGTAAAACCAACAGGCAAAGCAACACCTATTCTATAAGGGTTTTTAGCATAATATTGACTAGGCATAGAAGCTATATATCCGCCTTGTAAAGGACCTAATGTAGAATCAGCATTTGCACCGCCTGCCCCTATAACAGAACCTGTTCCGCCTGGGTCACTTGGTATAAATCCTTTAGATGTTATTAAATAATTATCAACTACTTTATATCTATCTTCTTCAGCTATATTCTTATATGTAGTAGTCAAAGCTGTATCAAATCTCATTCTAAATATAGGTTCTATTTTTACTGTTTCTGTTTGTATTTTGAAATACATTCTAAACTCACCGCCTACAGCCTGCTGATTAAATGATACATTTTGATCATTTACATCTTTTATAGTAGAATTACCATAATTGAAGAAAAATCTCAAATGGCTTATAGCTGGTATATCTTCTGCAAAATAATATCTTCCCTCAATTGCAGTAGAAACCACCATAGTACCTTTTAAACTACTTCCATCAACATAAGATTTTTGACCAATTCCTATAGAAATAGGAATATTTATTCTAAAACTGTCATTTAAAGCAGTCATATGAATTACTGGGGTGTGAACCATATATGTAGGGCTTTTCCAAGTAAACTCATAGCCAGCAGCTACACCGAATAAATCAGAATCATATCCAAAAGCTACTAATGCAGAAGGAACAAATTTTGTAATTCCAACTCTATTATTATTATTTTTATTTGTTCCCTGAACAGATGGATCACCTAAATTATTAAGTATAATACCAGCAGAGTTTTCAGCACCAGTAAGACCGGCAGCAAATCTCCAATTTCTAGGGCCAGCAAGCACACCGAATCTGTCAGTCCTTATTTGAACTTGATTTGAATGAACCAACATATCTATCATATTATCAGATTTATAATAAGCAAATAACTGTATTGATAATGACATAATTATCAATATTGATATTAATATTTTTTTCATAAAATTTTACACCTTTTAAACTAAAAGGCTTTATTAAAATATTTATAAAGCCCTTTAGTTAAATTATTTATTAATAATTTTCACTATATATTTCTTTACCTTGTGTTAACCAAGCAAGATTAAATCTTCTAAATACTAAATTATATATATCTAGACCAGTTGATGCAGTTGGAGTTTCTTCTCCAAAAGTTATTATAGTACCATCACCTAATACATCTACTGAAGAATAACAAGAATTTTCAGCATTTAAAAGTCTTTTAGTAGAATATGTTTTTCCTTCGTCTTCACTCAAATGTATAGTTAATTCTTTTCTTCTAGAATTTTTTGAATTACAATTTATGAATAATAATCTATTTTTTGTCTGCCCATTCCAAGTAGCTGTATATCTAACTCCTTCTGCATTAGCATTTCCATCTACTAAATCCACAGTTGCAAATTCTACAGGATTGGTATCAACATTATCAGCAACTAACCATAATCTATTATTACCATAATTATTAGGTCTAGCACTTAATAATATTTTTCCATCTACTAATTCTGCTGATACTTTAGGCTCATCAAAACCTCCTGAAGCTTCTGTAGAATGTCCATATACTTTAAAACCACCAACATTCCAAGTATCTCCATTATCTTTAGAATAGAATAAAGCAACTCCTCTAGATGCAGCACTTGCATTAGCGTCACCGCATAAAACAGCACATACTAAAGTATTGTCTTTAAGAATAGTACCTCTTCCAGAAGATGCAAAACCTTTTCTAAATCCAGCATTATAAAGCTTTCCTGATTCAAACATAGTGCCTTGTACATCTTTCCATTGTCCCCAATTTTTTCCACCATCTGTACTTTTAATAACAGATATTCTTGATGGATTACTAGGTGCAGTAGCCCAAGCACCGCCAGCAGCAGCCAATACAACTATATCTCCATTATTAGCTTCAAATATAACTGGGTCTCCATGTGATGTATCCTTACTTGTAGCCACAGGTCCAACAGTTATCTCAGCACCCCAAGTATTACCTCCATCTTCACTTATTTTTATTAATGGCTCTAAATTTGCAGCCGCAGTAAAACCTATGTCAGCATTAGAAGTTTTTCTATTATCATATATAGCTATTATTTTGTTATTATTTTTAGCATGTTTAGTTGCTAATATACCTGTTATACGATAATGTGCTTTACCTGACACTGTAATTGCTAAAGTTTTATCTATTGACCATGGCGTTTTTTGCTTTTCAGCAGTTAAGAACCAAGAAGGGTTGCCAGTACCTCCGCCGCCACCAGTACCGCCGCCTGTGCCTGTATCGTTACCATTATCAGGGTCGTTTGGATTAGCACATGATATTAGAAATGCAGATGCCAATATCAAAAATAATTTTGACTTACTCATAATAAGCTCCTTATAAAATATTTGTTGTATATAAAAAAAATTACTAATCATAACTTTATAATATAAAAACGAACTAAAGTAGGAAAAAGTATACTATATTTCATATACAGTTTACAAGTATAGTAAAATAATTTCATATTGCAAGAATTTTTATATTATTTTTTGATATTTATTATTTTTTTTGTGTATTTATATAAATAATATATATTTATTATATACTTTTGAATATATTAATTTTTATAAAAAACAACTTAATAAAATATATTTACTAAAAAATATACTAGTAAATATTACATAAAAAATTACTACTAAGAGAATTAATTTGTATAAAAATCACATTTTTTTTATTTTTATTTAAAAAATAATATTAAAAGATATTGATAAAATTAAACTTATTTATACAATATATAAATATAGCTATAACATAAATGATTAAAATAATTTTAAGGAGAAACAGCATGAATAAATGTGAAGGTATATTATCTGCTCTAATGACTCCATTCAACAAAAGTGGAAAATTAGATGAAAAAGTATTGAGAAAATATGTAAGACACAATATTGACCGTATGAAAGTTAATGGTTTATATGTTGGCGGTTCTACTGGAGAAGGACTATTAATGTCTAAAGAGGAAAGAATAGCTGTATTTGAAATTACTAAAGAAGAAGTTAATGGAAAAATACCTCTAATAGCACATGTGGGTACATTGAATCTTAATGAAGCTTGTGAAATGGCACAAAAGGCAGAAGAATTAGGATATGATTTAATATCAGCTGTTACTCCATATTACTATCCATTTTCATTTAATGACATTAGCAAATATTATAATACTATTTTAAAGGCAACAAATAAAATTCCTTTGGTAATATATTTCTTGCCTAGCCTATCAAACAACAGCATATCATTAAATGATTTCGGAAAACTTTTTGAAGATAAAAGAGTTATGGGAATAAAATACACTTCATCAGATTTATTCTTATTAGAAAGATTAATACAAAAATTCCCAGACAAAATGATGTGGGCTGGTTTTGATGAATTATTAATAGCATATGCTTCTTATGGTTTAAGGTCAGGAATTGGTTCTACATACAATATACAAGCTCCTTTAGCAAGAAAAGTAATAGATGCGGTTGAGGCTAAAGATTTATCTAAAGCTTTGAAAATACAGCATGATATGAATGATATAATTAAAACTTTATTAAGCGTAGGAATATATCCAGCACTTAAAGAATGTATTACTTTCTATGATTCTTCAGCTGTTTCTTATTGCAGAGCACCTATGGGTTCAAAACCTCTTGGTAAATCAGAGAAAAAAATATTAAAAGATATGTTTGATAAATATTTGTCTAAACTATAATATATTTTAGGGTGCTGCCTTTTTGTTGCGGCACTCTTATTTTTAATTAATTTTTATAAAAGGAAGTTGTTTTATGATATTAAAGCCAATAAAAAGTGAGTTCAATCAAAATTTTCACGACACTATATGGAAAGCTAAAAATTATATTAGAGAGCATTACGAAGAATTAAAAAAATTACCTAATGGAAAACACTTACTTGATAAAGAGATATGCGAAGGTGCTTTTATAAATGTTACAGAATATGATAATAAAGATAATCCGCCTTGGGAATCACATTTAAAATATGTAGATGTTCAAATAATTTTTGAAGGCTCTGAAGATTTTATTATAGCAAACACATCAACATTAAAACCAAAAACTTATGATGAAGCTTCAGATTATCATGATTGGGAAGGTGAAGGAACTCTACGTTTAACTTTATCTCAAGGAGAAATGCTTATACTTCTTCCTTATGATGCTCATAGAGTGGGACTTCCTCCAAAAAGCGGTAAAAATCACGTTAAAAAAGCTATAGTAAAAGTTCCATACAAAGATTAACAAACTATACTTTCTTAAAAACAAACAACATTTTTTATAAATATATTTTAATATAGGAGAAAATTATATGGCTTGGCATTGGTTTGACTGGATAGTCATAGGACTATACTTTGTCGTAATGTTTTTTATTGGTATGTTCTTTGCTAAAAGAACAAAATCTACAGATGATTATTTTAAAGCTGGAGGAAGGGTTCCTGCTTTAGTAACTGCAATGAGTATTTATGCTACTGCTTTATCATCTATTTCATTTATTGCTATACCTGCTTCTGTTTATAACAATAGCTGGTTGCTTGGTATGGCACCATTGGGAATTATCTTAATGGTATTATGGGCAGCATACACTTTTGTACCTTTCTTTAGAAGAGTTAATGTTACTACTGCTTATGAATATTTAGGAAGAAGATTTGATAATTCTTTTAGACTTATTGGTAGTTTAACATTTATACTTTTCCACGTTGTAAGAATGGCTATAGTTATTTATCTTCCTACATTAGCTATACAACAAGTTGTACCAACATTAAATCCAGTATTGATAACTATTGTAGTGTCAATATTCTGTGTTGCTTATACATCTATGGGAGGTATTGAGGCTGTATTATGGTCTGATGCTATACAAACTGTTGTACTTCTTTTGGGTGCTTTCTTAGTAATCATCGTAGGTTTCTCTTCTGCTCCTGAAGGTGTAGGACAAGGCTTTAAACTTTTAGCTGATGACGGTAAAATTATAAGCCCTAATTTCTTCTCTTTAGATTTAGCTAAATCTAGTATTTGGGTTATGATAGTTGGAGGATTTGTAAACTCTATTTATTCTTATGTTGGCAGCCAAGATATAGTTCAAAGATATGCTACAAACAAAGATGAACATGAAGCTAAAAAAAGTTTATTTATGAACGTTCCTTTGCTTTGTACTAGTATTGTAATATTTATAGGTATGGGTTCTGCTTTATATATTTACTTCCATTTTAAAGCTGCTTTACCAGAAAACATTAACGGTAATGCTATACTTCCATACTTTATAGTAAATGCTTTGCCTGTTGGTATATCTGGTATTGTAATAGCTGCTATATTTGCTGCTGCTCAATCTACAGTATCTTCAAGTTTAAACTCTGTTTCTACTTGTATGACTGCTGATATTTTAGAATATTTCAAATCTGGAATGGAAGACAAAAGCAAACTTAAATTTGCAAGAGTTTCAAGCTGGATAGTTGGTATATTTAGTACATTGCTTGCTATTTACTTTATATATAATGGTCAGGGCGATATGTTCTTATATTTCCAAGCTATTACTGGTCTTTTGGGCGGTCCTATAGCTGGAGTATTCTTAATTGGTATATTCTTTGATAAAGTAGAATCTAAAGCTGTATGGATTGGTTTTATAGTTTCTGTAATAATTGCATTCTATGTCAGCGACCCTGCTGGTATGCTTACTAAGTTTATACCTGGTTACGTTAAACCAAAAATCTTTGAGTTTATGTTATCATTTATAATTATAGGCTCTAGCGTAATAGTATCTTTTATATCTTCTTTCTTCTTTGGAAGACCAAGCGAAGAGAAAATAAAAGGCTTAACTTATTCTACTACTATTAAAAATCAAAAATAACAGTTGTATTAAAAAGGAAATAAAAATGAAAAAATTATGTTTGATATTATCTATTATATTTGCTGTTAGCTGTTCAAACACTACTTCTTCTAGCAACAATGCAAATGTATTAGATTCTAAAACTGATAAAAAAATAGTTTGGGAGATGGGCGGACGTTTGCCTGCTCAGACTGGAATGGATAAAAATATTGGTACTGCTGGTTTATTGTATGGTTCTTTAGAAAACAAATATATTGTTGTAGGAGGCGGAGCTAACTTCCCTGAAGAATCTGTACTTAACGGCGGAGCTAAAAAAACTTATTCTGACATTTATATGCTTGAAGATAATAACGGCGTATTAGAAGTTGTTGAGCATATAAATTGGGAAAACGAATTAGGATATGGTGCTTCTATCACTACTACAAACGGTATATATTATATAGGCGGCTCTTCAAATCCTGAGGCTGATGATGATATATTATTTATCACATTAAAAAATAATAAATTAAATGTTGAAAAAATAGGCGATTTACCTTTTACATTACAAAATGGTGTTGCTGTTTATAAAGACAATAAATTATATATTATCACTGGTAAACAAGCAGGCAAAGGAAGCGACAAAGTTTATGAATATGATTTAGATACAAAAGAGACTAAAGAATTAGCTCCTGTACCTAATCAAGCAAGCAGAACTCAAGCTGTTGCACAATTACTAAACGGCAATATATATGTATTTAGCGGAGGAGATGCTACTGCTTATACTGATGGTTATAAATATGATTTTGCTAACAATACTTGGGAGCAAGTTTCTGATGTTGCTCTTAACAATGAAGGAATATCTTTACTTGGTGCTGTATCAGTTAAGCTTAATGAACAAGAAATGCTTGTTATAGGCGGTTTTAATAAAGCTGTTTATGATGATGCTGTTTATAACTTGGGCAATCTTCAAGAAGAAGCATTAGCTGATTTTAGAGCTGGTTATTTTGGTGCCGACCCTTATGAGTTTGATTGGAACAGCAAAATATTAATTTATAACTGTGAATCTAATACTTGGAAAACAATAGGAGATGTTCCTTTTGATGCTCCTTGCGGAGAGGGTTTAATATTAATAGGAAATAAAATATATTCTATTAATGGCGAAATTAAGCCTGGTGTTAGAACTGACAAAATGTATGTTGGTACTATAATGGCTAAATAAAAAGTATTAAATTAGTAGTTACTAAAGGGCTTTATCTATAAAAGGTAAAGCCCTTATTTTTTATTAACAATTAAAAACTTACTTAAAACACAATGTAGCCCAGAAGGTAGGTACATTATATTCATGAAGCACTCCTTCGCCGTTGGTGTCTTCATAAATATCAATCAACTTAAATCCGCACTTTAATTGACCTCTTATCTGCTCTTCAATAGTGTGAGAAAATTGAATGCCGTCATTTTTACTTAACAATTCATCTAATAATTTTTTATCTTTTAATGGATTAAAAGGAAGTTTATATTTAATCTCTTTACTATTTTCATCAAATAAAAAGTTAATTCCATTATCAAGCCCAGACATAAGCCTGCCACCTTTTTTTAATACTCTATAGCATTCACTCCATATATGAGAAACATTCTCTACATAACAATTAGAAACAGGATGAAAAATCAAATCAAAGCTTTCATCTTCAAAAGGAAACTTTTTTGTCATATCATATTTTATGGCGTTTATATTATAATTTTCTCTTTTTGACACAAATATATCATTATCTATCTGTTTTTGAGAATAATCTATTAATGTGCATTTAGCTCCCAAAGCTGCAAATATTGGCATCTGCTGACCGCCTCCAGAAGCAAGCCCCAATACATTTTTATTTTCCAAATTTCCAAACCATTCTTTAGGAACATTTTTAGTTGGTGTTAAAAGCATATCCCACTTTCCAGTTTTAGCTTCTAGAAACTTCTTATGGGTAATAGGCACACCCCATACCCAACCATCTTCAACCCATTTATCTATAGTTAAAGAATTAATTTTTGTATAATCCATATAAGACCTTATTATTAGATTATTACTATATTATGAAATTTATTGCTTTGTGAAAACTCCGCTTTTTCCGTCTGCTTGAACATTTGCTGTAGTATCACTTGTAAATACAAGATCAACTGTAAAAGTTTTACCAGCAACTGTTGTACTTGCTGAATAATGACTATCGCTATGTTTTGTTATTAAAGCTGCTGGAATAGTAATATTATCATATTTTAATGAACCATCAGAATTAATTGTAACAGTTTTCCCTAGAATATCGCCTTCGGTACAAACCCAAGTGCCTTCATAATTTTTACTTAAACCTAATATATTATCAGTTTTACAACCTATTATAACAATACTTAAAATACTTCAATATAATAAAACTAATTTTTTCATTTTTTACAAACTCTCCTTAATTGTTATATACTAATACAATAATATATTTATAGCAATTATTTAAATAGATTTTTTTTATTTTTTAATATATAATATTTTCACACAATATAAGGAGTTAAGAATTATTATAAATTCTTTTTTAATTTTATTATGATAAACAAAATAAACAAAATGCCTACAGCACTTACAGGTTTAGCACTTGGCATAGGCGGCATATTCAACGCTTGGACTATATTTACAGGAAAAAAATATTTTGCATACATTGGAGCTTTAATATCATCTGTATTAATACTTACAATAATAACAAAAATATTTTCATCTTTCAAAGCATTTATTAAAGACTTATAGCACCCAGTAGCAGGGAGCACAATACCTACTTTAGATATGGCTATTATGGTAATATCAAGCTCTGTAGTACAATTTATAAGACCGCTTGGTATTGCTATGTGGCTTACAGCTATAGTGATACATACAATATTTGCAATCACTTTTATAGCTCATAGAATAAACTTAAGAGACAGGCATAATATGGTGCCTAGTTGGTTTGTTCCGCCTATTGGTATAGTTGTAGCTTCTGTTAGCGGAAGTGCTATGGGCTTTCCTACTTTATCACAAGCTATAGTTTATATAGGAATGGTTATATATATAATAATGTTTCCTTTTATTTTCTATAGAATCATTTTCCATGAACCTTTAGCTGAAGATAAATTTCCTGCTTTTGCTGTAATGGGAGCACCCGCTAATTTATGTTTATGCGGATATTTAACTGCATTTCAAACATACAACACTGCTATACTTAATTTATTTTTAGCGTTGGGATTAATTACAACATTCAAAGTTTATTTATCTTTAATAAAAGCTTTTAGAATAAAGTTTATACCATTATTTGCAGCATACACTTTCCCTCTTGCAATAGGTGCACAGGCTCTTTTAAAATTTGCTAACTATTCAAAATCTATGGGCGGAGAATATTATTATATATGGAGATATGTTGCTATAATAGAGCTTATAATTGCTAGTTTGATGATATTATATGTATTTTTAAATATGATGTCTTTCATACATTTCAATGTTATAAAGGATAAAGAATAAAATATAATTGATTGTGTTTTGTTATAATATTTAGTTTTTATAATTTTTTATTTTATTCAATTTTTTATTGTTCTTTTTCCCGCGTACGAGCTGTACCACCTTGCCGCACAGTAATGCTATGCTTTTAATTATAATTTCTTAGTCGTGCGGAGGAGTGCATTTTAATGCACAATTAAATTATAAAATTTATAATAAAAATGCAGTTCTTTTGGTTCTTTTATACCAATACCGAAAGGTACCTACTCGGTAAAAGAACTGGGGTGCTACCCTACGGGCACGCTTCGCAGGGGGCAAAGCCCTGAAAATAATTAAAATAAAAGAGTCAAAAATTTTTACTATATATTAAACTATTATTTTTTATAATTTTTTGTTGTTCTTTTTCCCGCGTACGAGCTGTACCACCTTGCCGCACGGTAATGCTATGCTTTTAATTATAATTTCTTAGTCGTGCGGAGGAGTGCATTTTAATGCACAATTAAATTATAAAATTTATAATAAAAATGCAGTTCTTTTGGTTCTTTTATACCAATACCGAAAGGTACCTACTCGGTAAAAGAACTGGGGTGCTACCCTACGGGCACGCTTCGCAGGGGGCAAAGCCCTGAAAATAATTAAAATAAAAGAGTCAAAAATTTTTACTATATATTAAACTATTATTTTTTATAATTTTTTGTTGTTCTTTTTCCCGACTTACGCGGTGCGGACTTCGTCAAAGAACCAAAAAGTGCAAATTACTTCAGTTATTTAGATACACTTTTCGAAAGTGCAAATAAAAATCACATTAATTTTTATTTTAAATGTAGTATAATTTATTAAGAAATATTTTTTACTAACTTAAACATTTTTAGTATATCAATAATTATATTTTAAATAATTAATAAATTTCTCTGGTAAATACACATTACTATATTCTAATGCCTTTCTAAATAAAGGAGCTATTTCTGATACTTTAAATCCCGCTATGCCGCAGCCTATCTCTGTAACAAGAAATTTTTTATCTTTGTTTTTTATAGTAAAATCTAAAAACTCATCAACATATTTTTTTATTTCATCAATACTCATCTTCCCGCTTCTCGTATAATCAACAGTAGGAATAGCAAAAGTTTTACCTTGAAGACCAAAAGCCTTACCATATATAGCTCCCCAATTCATAGCCATTCTTGCAGCTCCTCCAGCATGCATACCTTCTGTGTTGCTTCCAAATACAAAAACTTCATTGTCTTCTAATTTATCAATATGTTTTGCTGATACTCTCATAAATATAAACCTAATAGTGATTAGTTGATTATAGCTTCATTAAATCTAAAATCTATTCTATAAGTTAAAGTAGCCTGATCATGCACAGTTTTTAATATGGCAGCAAGATCAACAAATTTATTAGCAGTAACATATTTGTCTAATATCACCTGAACCTGATAGCCCCTCGGATAAAGTATTAAATCCTTTCCAAAAGCATTTATTTCTGAAATTAGATTATATATATCATAATTGTTAGTTTTTAATTCATATAAAACGCTTCTTAAATATTTAGTATAATCATTTTCTATTTTTTCATTTGTTGAAGTAATAGTTAAACCTGTAATATAAGGTACATCATAATTATAAATAGATGAATTTCTTATAATATATCCGTCATCGGTAATTTCGTATATACCATTTTTGGACTCTGCTAAAAATAAAGTTTCTCTCTCTTTTATATTCACGATAAGTAAATCTGGAAAAGATATTTTTATGCTTTCTACTTGAAGCCTGATATTTTTTTCTATTCTTTGTTTTATTTCTTTTTTGGGTATCAAAAATAAACTTTTATTATTATAATCGCTCAAATTAGCTTCTTCTATTATAGTAATTGGTGCTATTAATTTAAGCCCTCTTATCTCAACTCTCAAAACTTTTGCTTTATTAAAAACAAAAATAATGCCAACGATAAATATTATTAACAAAAAATATAATACTATTTTCTTTATTAATTTTTTTTGTTTTTGATTTAATTTATTTTTTTGAAGCTTTTTTCTTAATTTGCTTTCATTAAAAGTTTTATTTTTCATTTTTTATATTTATTTTTTAATTTACTTCGCATCCAGATTTAAAACCTTTCTCAGTTACCATAAGAGAAAGAGTCTCTCCATTATCTGCCAAAAGAAGCATACCATGTGAATTAACGCCTCTAAACTTTTTAGGTTTTAAATTAGCAAGATAAAGCACCGTCTTTCCAACCATATCCTCTGGTTTATAATACTCAGCTATAGAAGAAACAACTACTCTCTGCTCACCTCCGCCTATATCAACTACAAACTTTAAAAGCTTATCAGCATTTTCAACCTTCTCAGCAACAACTATTGTAGCAGTCAATAATTCTAACTTCTCAAAATCTTCTTTTTCTATATAAGGCTTATGTTTATCTTCTTTAGGAGGATTAACTTCTTTTTTGTTTTCCTCTGAAGAAGCACCTATCTCTTTTTCTATATCATATCTATTAAACAAAGGCTCTCCTTTCTCTATCTTTATGCCAGCCTTTAAAGAACCCCATTTCTTAGCATCTTCCAAAGGTACACTGTCGCCAAGTCCAAGTCTATTAAATACCTTTTTAGGAGTCTCTACAAAAAATATCTGTAAATAAGCAGTTACTATATAATATGCCTGAAAAGATATATACATTACATTAGCTAAATGGTCTCTTTTACTTTCATCTTTAGCAAGATTCCAAGGAGCACTCTCTTCAACATATTTGTTCACCATTCTTATCACTTCCCAAATATTAAATAAAGCCTCTTGAAACTTAAAACTGTCTAGTGCAGATTCTACATTAGCATCTAAAGTAAGCACTGCCTTTTTTAATTCTCTCTCTCTATCAGAATAAACACTCTCAACCTCTTCTGGAAGAATACCGTCAAAATATTTGCCAAGCATTGTAGTAATTCTATGCCACAAATTACCATAATCATTAGCCAAATCGCTGTTAATTCTCTTTAAGAAAATCTCTTGTGAATAAAATCCATCGACACCAAAATTAATCTCTCTCATAAGAAAATATCTTAAAGCATCAACGCCGTATTTATCTATTAAAGCATTAGGATCAACAACATTTCCCCTACTCTTACTCATCTTCTTACCATCGTCAAAAAGTACCCAGCCATGACCAAATACTTTTTTAGGAAGAGGTATATCAAGCATTTTAAGCATTATAGGCCATATAATAGCATGGAAACGAACAATCTCCTTACCAACAAAATGAACATCGCAAGGCCAATATTTTTTATATAGCTCATCTTCTTCACTATAACCTAAAGCTGTAATATAATTTGATAAAGCATCAATCCATACATATATACTATGCTCATTATCTATAGGGCAAGGTATACCCCATTTTAGCCCCTTACGAGTAACAGCTAAATCTTCAAGACCAGGAAGCAAGAAATTCTTAAGCATCTCATTTTGTCTCTCTTTAGGCTCTAAAAACTCAGGGTGCTCTTTATAATAATTTATAAGCCAATCTCCAAACTCAGAAAGTTTAAGATAATAACATTCCTCTTCTTTATATTCCAATTCTTTCTCACAATCAGGGCAGTAACATTTTCCATCATCTTTTTTTACAACCTGACTCTCTGTAAAAAATGCTTCATCACTTACACAGTAAAGACCTTTATATGAACCTTTGTAAATATAACCTTTATCATAGAGTTGTTTAAATATATTTTGTACTCTTCTTTCATGATAATCATCAGTTGTTCTTATATAATGACTATAATCTATATGAAGTCTTTTCCATAATTTTTTTGTAGCATCTACTATATTATCAACATATTCTTTGGGAGTAGTTTTAGCTTCTTCTGCTTTTCTTTGAATCTTCTCTCCATGTTCATCAGTACCTGTTAAAAAATAAACATCATAACCCATTATTTTTTTATATCTAGCCATGGTGTCTGTTGCTATAGTACAGTAACAATGTCCTATATGTAAATAATCTGAAGGATAATATATTGGAGTTGTGATATAAAATTTTTTGTCTGTCATTTATTATTTCTCCCTAAAACTATGTTTAGACAATTATACTAAAATAAATGCTTTTTGTAAAGATAAAATTTTTATATATATTTAAATAATCTTTTCTAAACCCCACCCTTTTATATTTGTTGCTTAACTTTATAATTGTTAATATTAATTATGTTTATTGCTTTATAAGAAATGTTAACACCCACCCAAGTTTTATTTCAATTAAAAACCTATTTAACGCACGTTTAGTTGATTGTTTTTTATAGTTTAAATTATATTCTTAATTAGTTTATATTTAAAGCTTTACTCTGCGTGCGGTGAATAATTCAATAATTTTTAAAAAATTTAGGGCGGGAACTATATTTTCCGTGAAAGCAATTAAAAAAATAAGTTTTCATTTTTCATTTTAAATAAAAAAGAATAATGGGCGGGATTTAGAAAAAAGCAAAAAAATAACGGCTGCTAATATTTCATTAACAACCGTTATATTTATTTATGTTCTAATAATTTATTATAGAACAGGACTTTCATGCATAGCTTTTAAGCGAGCCCATCTATTATCAACATCAGCTTGGAATTTATCAAGTATGTCTTGATGTTTAAGAAGGTGCTTAGTTTTACCCATTAATTTTAACCATTCAGTAACAGGTTGTTTTTTATCATCAGCTACCATATTAGTGATAGTAGTAATACCTTGTTCAACCTCATATAATGGGAAGAAACAACAATCAACAGCAGCTTTAATAATATCTTTACCCATATCATCTGGAGTTTTCCAGTTTAATGGACAAGTAATAAGAAGTTTAACGAAAGCAGTACCAACGTTATTAGCATACCATTGAGCTTTAGCAGCTTTTTTAACTAAATCTAAAGGATAAGCTTCACAACCAGTAGCAATATAAGGTATATGACAACCATTAAATATTTGAGCTACGTCTTTGTGACCGAATTGTTTACCAACTTCAGCTTTACCAACGTTAGAAGTAGAAGTTCTATGTCCTAATGGAGTAGAGAATGATAATTGGTTACCAGTATTCATGTATCCTTCATTATCATATTCTAAGATAATCATTTTGTGATTTCTAATAGCAGCACCAATAGAAGGTCCCATACCTATATCATGACCACCGTCACCAGTAACCATTATGAATGTAGGATCTTCTGGTCCGTCAATTTCTCCTCTTCTTTTTCTCTCATGATACATTTCTACAATACCAGAAAGAGTAGCAGCACCGTTTTGGAACAAGTTGTGAACATAAGTAGTTCTATAAGAGCTGTAAGGATAACCAGTAGTAACAACCATAGAACAACCAGTATGTACCAAAAGTACAACAGAACCTTCTATACCTTTCATGAAAGTATTGATACCAGAGAATATACCACAACCGTTACAAGCACCATGACCTTGAGCATAACGATAAGCTTTACCAGTTAATTCTCTAAGAGGTGGAACTTTAACATCAAGTTTATGAGTTTGTTCGTTCATAGTAACAGTGATGCCTGATTTTTGACTCTCTAAAGTTAAAGGTTCATGTATAGGTTTCATTTTAACATTAGGGTCACCCATATATTGTTCTAAATAAGAGTGTTTTTCAACAGAACCAGCTTTAGCTAATTCTTTTAAACCTAATTCAAATAATTCTTTAGCTTTGTCAAGAGTAAACTCAGTACCGCCAAGACCATAAACTCTGCTAACAATAGAAGATTTGTTGTTAGGGTCATTTTTAAGAGCAGCTCTAATCTCAGTAGACATATTACCGCCCATACCAGAATAAGTATCTTGTCTATCACCTACAACAACTACTTTAACATTAGCAAGTAATTTTTGTAATTCTTTTTCAGGGAAAGGACGAATCTGAGTAATAGCGAAAGCACCAATTTTAAGATTAGGATTAGCTTTTCTCATTTCATCAACAGCCAAAGTACCAGTTTCATAAGCAGAACCGCAAAGCATTAAAGCAACTTCAGCTCCTTCCATGTTATGAGTTTCTATAGGAGAGTATTTTCTTCCAGAAAGAGAAGCAAACTCTTCAAATACTTCAGCAATAATAGCTCTAGAATCTTCTAAAGCTTGAGAAAGTTGTAATTTACTACCTGTTAATTCGTCTTCATTCATGTAAGGCCCAATAGTAACAGGGTTCTTAGTAGGCTCAACAGAAGTAACTTCAGGAGTATATTTACCTAAGAAATCTTGAACATCTTTATCATTTTTGAAAAGGTGTATTTTTTTCTTTTGGTGAGAAGTAAAGAATCCATCAGAAGAAACAATGATAGGAAGTTTAGCTTTCTCAGCAATTTTTAATGCAAATATATTGAAGTCATAAACCATCTGAGTAGTATGAGCCATAATGATAATCCAACCAGTGTTAAGAGCCATCATTATATCAGATTGGTCACATTTAATATCTAATGGACCAGAAACAGTTCTGTTTACAACGTTTAATACCATAGGGAATCTAGTACCAGCTTGAACAGGTAATTGTTCCATAGCAAAAAGTAAACCGTTAGCAGAAGTAGCATTGAATACTCTTCCTCCTGCAGTAGTAGCACCATAACAGATACCAGCTGCACCATGTTCACCGTCACCAGGAATCATGCAAACAGTATGTCTGCCATTAGCTTTCATTTCATCTAAGTACTCAGCAATTTGAGTAGATGGAGTGATTGGGTAGTAACCCATAACGTGATAATTGATTTGAGCGGCTGCAATGGCTGCTAATTCATTACCACTTTCAAGTATGTTTTCTTGCTCAGCAAGATTATATTTTTGTGCCATTTATACGCTCCTTATTATTTTTTATAACGTCTGTATGTAAGTTTATCAACATCACAATTAGCTTCTACTTCTATTCTTAAAGCCTGCTGATCTTTTTCAAATTTACCAGAATAAGGTCCTTTAGGGCAAGCTCTAACACATTTTAAACAACCTTTACAGTATTGATAATCTATACCCATCATATTCATAGCAGTTTTATTAGGGTCTTTCCTGTCTGGTCCTTTTTCCCAAACGATACAAAGGTCAGGACAAACAACTTCACAGTTAGCACAATCAATACAGTTAGCAGGATTGAATACAGGTATATTACCAGTACGAGTAACTTGTAAATCTTTTAAAGTAGAGTTACCAGCAGCATTGATATAACCGCCTGTTAATTGGTTATTTTTACCATATACAGGTTCTGGTTTTTTATAAGGAATATAAGGATATTTTCCGTCAGCTTTGAATTCTTTAACAACAGATTCACTTCCGCCTTTTCTGAAAGCTTCAATATTTGGCTCAACTAATTCAGCTTTTCTTCCGCCGAATTGTTTTCTGATTTGCTCTTCAAACTTAGCAGAATCTATGAAATCAAGCTGATTAACCATAGCACCCATTATGATAGTATTAGCAGCTTGTGAAGGAAGTTTTAAATCATTAGCGATTTTTATTGCATCAATACAAACTACTTTACCGCCATGTAATTTAGCAAAATCTCTTGCCTCATCAGGTGTTTTATTAGTGTTAAAAATAACAATAGCATCTTCTTTAACACCAGCTAATGTAAGAGGGTTTTTTAGAAGATTCATGTGGAACACTGCCACTACATGTGGTTCTTCTACAGTAGAGTTTACTCTAACTTCAGTTTCTGAAAACCTTACAAAAGATTTTACTGGAGAACCTTTCTTTTCTGAACCATAACTTGAGAATGCAGCACCATAGAAACCTTGTGTTAAAACGCCTACTTCTGCAAGCATTTTACCAGCACTATTAGCACCCATTCCACCGATACTTTCGAGACGGATCTCGAAAAATCCTAAATCATTGACTTTTGGGAGTTTCACAGTTTTATTCTCCTTTTATTATTAAAATATGTGATTTTTGGGTTAATACTCTTATATATCAACCTATATATTCTACTACAAAATACATAAAAGTCAAATTAAATATTATTATTATACATACAAATATTTTAATGAATTTTAAAAACTTTTAAAACAAAAAACATAAAAATATGTTTGACATACCTAAAAAACTATAATACTATATACCCTATACAGGTAAAAATAATAGAAATATATATAGAGAGTTTAATAAAATGAAAAATAAATTTAATAGTCTAACAATACAAATACCTATGGCAATTAATATATTTATTACTTCATTGATGTTTATATCGATTTTTACATTAGTAAGTATGTCTTCAAAAGCTATAGATAAAGCTACATATGACGGTTTTCAAACTACTGTAAAAGGATATACTACTTTTATAAACTCATGGTCTGAAAATCAGCTTGTATTAGCGGATACTTACTCTTCATTATCATTTGTTATTAATTATATGATACAAAGAAATGTTGAAGCAGAAGCTAATATGCTTACTGTACTAGGGTTAATGGGAGCAAAAAACCAATATGTAATTAGCTTATCATTAGTAGAAAAAGACAGCACTATTATAAACAGCTCTTCAAAAGGAGATAATATCACTGGTAAAAAAATATCTGAATTATTTCCAGAATTGTGGCAAAAATTTAACAATGTAAAAAAACCTACATTATCAGACTATATATATAAAAATAATGACGTAAGATGGATTATAGGCTGTATATCTCCTGTGCTTTCAAGGACTGATAAAAGCTATTTGGGAGCTATGCTTGTAATATTAGATTGGTCTAAAGTTGTTGATGAGATGCTAATTAATATAGGAGATAATTTTGATAATGATAGAAGAATTTTTATTATAAATCAAAAAAATATTATAATGCATAATTTATTAGAGAATATTGGTAAAGAGTTTCCAAAAGAGTTCAATAATGTAATTAATGAAAAAGAAGGTTATTTATCATTTACAGAATCATCTGTTGAAAAATCATGCTTCTTCTATTCTGCTAATAATCTTCCTTGGAAATTGGCTATTGCTATACCAAATAAACTATTAAATCAAAATAAAAATAAATTAATAACTACAGGAATTATTATAGGAATAATAGGAATTATTCTTGGATATATAATAGGATATTTTTACACAAAAATAAAAATCTCTCCTTTAAAAGTTGTAGCAAAAGAAGCAAAAGATATGTCAAAAGGAAATTTTGTATTAGAAGAGCATAAGTTCCAAAATAATGAAATAGGAGAAATAGCAGATTCTTTTAGAGAGATGAGAGATGCATTATCTAACATAATTAATGAGGTTAATAATACTTCAGAAAAAATTAATGAGTCTGCCTTAATATTATCTAGAGGAAGCAATGATTTAGAGCAAAGAACTGAAGAACAGGCAAGCAGCCTAGAAGAAACATCATCTGCAATACAGCAAATGGCTTCTACAATAAAAAGTTCAACTGCAAACTCTGTAGATGGAAATAATATGATGGCATCATCTAAAGAAGCAGTAGAAAATGGTGCTAAAAGTATATCAGAAACTACAAGAAATATAGAAGAAGTTTATGAGGATAGCGAAAAAATTAAAACTATAACAAAAACAATAGAAAATATTGCTTTTCAAACTAATATACTTGCTCTCAATGCCTCTGTGGAAGCTGCACGTGCAGGAGAACATGGAAAGGGTTTTGCTGTTGTAGCTTCAGAAGTTAGAAACTTGGCTCAAAACTCTCAAACTTCAGCTAAAGATATAACATTATTAATAGATAATATATATGAAAAAATTAACAAATCTGCAGAAACTGCTAGAGAATCTAAACTAATATTTGATGATATACAATCAAAAGTTGAAAATACAGCTAAAATAATGAATGAGATAAGCACAACGGCATTAGAACAAGAAACTTCTATAGAACATGTAAATATATCTATATCAAAAATAGATGCTATTACTAATAAAAATGTTACTTTAGTTGATGAAACTGCACTCTCTTCAAAAGAAATTTTAGAACAAGCTCAGCAATTAAAAAAGATAATGAATTTTTTCAAAATGTCTTAATCTTTAAAATTGACAATAAAATATTTATATATATAATATCAAAATATTTTGTTATTTGGATTTATTTATGAAAAAAATATTCACTCTTTCTTGTTTTGTTTTGATAATAGCTTCTTCAATTTTAAACTCACAAACAGCATATACCAATGCAATAATGCCAAAACTACCAAATGCCTTTGATATGTTTATAGGAAGAGAAGGAAACAATGAACTTCCTCAATATATAAAACCAGACTATTTTAGAGATGATTATAAAAGAACATTGCCAAACCCAAATGATGAAAATTTAAGTTTCTTTGAAAAATACCCATTAGAATTCCATTTGGTTTCAACATTCTCTTATGCAATTACTGTAAATACTTTTAATATGAGAGATACTTTTGCTACTATTGGTCAAACTTTTCATAATGATTATATACAATTTACAGGTTTTATTACAGCATATGGATATTTTGATACACATAACCCAGATATAAACTACCCATATATAAGAGGAAATGGAGGGATATATGATGGAGGTGTACAGGCTGTATTTGTAGATAGAATATTAGTTTCTGCAAGAGGAAAAGCTACCTTTGATATTAATACAACAACATTTATGCTTATGCCGCATTATTATGACACTACACAAAACCCAGCATATATAGATACTCCAGATTATTATATACCTCAAGTATTAAATGGTCCTGGTATAAGAGTTGGGTTTATAGGAAATCATTATGAAATAGCATATTCTCAAGGTGATTTTAGACATAGTATACCAAAAGCATTATTACTTAGATTTAATATACCAAATATAGAAGTGCGTTTTTTGTATGAACATGAAAATAGAAGAGAGCCTCAAAATTATCATATAACATTATTTGATTCGCTTGTTCAGGCTTCTGCTACTTTTAGATTCCCTCTTATGAACGAAACAATTTGGCTTAATGGTATTGCTGAATATACTTGGAGACAAAATGATGCTCATTATATAAGATTAGAACAAGGGTTCGAATGGTATATGCTCAATATTGCTTTAAGAGAAATGGTGCATATAAAAGATAAAGAGGCTAAAATATATTTGGAATATGCTCTATTTGGTAAGTTCAAGGCTGGTCCGGCAGAGTTTAATGTTGGTTTTCAGGGTGCCACTGATGGAAGATACTATATTGCTGGAAATGTAAAACTATAAGACTTAGAAATATTTATATATAACTTTTATAATTTGAGAGGTACTAATAAATGAAAAAAATAATCTATATGTTTTTTATATTATCAATAATGAATGTATATCTATATTCACAGTCTATTGGATTAAGTGAAGTACCTAAAAGCTCTATAATGTTTGCTGATAAATATTTCTCAGATTATTATCTATATAGAGCTGCTAAATCATCTGGAGGATATGTTTTAATATTTAAAGGTGGATTAAAAATATATGTAAACTTTAATGGAGATTGGCATACTATAAGCGGCGGCGGCGATGAAATATCTATAGATTATATAGAAGAAAAAATACAAAATATCGTAAAAAAAGAATTCCCAGATGAAAAAGTAATATATATACAGAAAAAAAGCAAAGAATACAAAATACAATTTAAAAGTAGAAGAAAAATCACAGTAGACTTTGACGGTAATATTACAAAAGGCAAAAGAGATTAAATATTATCTGCTAAATATTTAACAATATCATCTCTAACATTTCTGCCATAATAATCAAATTGTGCCTCTCGCATTTTTACAAGCTTTTCTCTATTATTAGCAATGAGTAAGTCTATTTTATTAAATATATCATCTGTAGATTTTGAATCTAAACCTAAACCATTTTGCTGTATATAAATAGGATTCTCCTCTTCCTGACCTGGTAAAGCCCCCATAGATACTATTGGAATAATACAATTAACTGCCTCTATTATAGCTGTAGGACCTGACCTTGTTATCAATATATCATTATCATGAAAAAGTTTGGCTATATTTTGAGTGTAGCCTATTATCTGAGGACTATAACTTCTTGAAGCATAAAATTTATTTAGCTTATTATATGTATGCTTATTTCTTCCGCATATTATTGTAACTTCGCAATTATATCTGCTATAAAGATTTTTTATTATATATAAAAGTCTTTTTGTTTTTTCAGAATTATTGAGTATTAATATTTTTAACTTTCCATTTATATTTGTATTTTTAATAATATCTTCTTTGCTTGCAAAAGGAGCATCAAAACCATTTCTTACAGGAAGACCGAATGTTATAAGCTTTTCTCTGTCTATTCCATTTTTTATCATATATTCTGTAGCTTCTTTTGAAGGGCTTATTATTTTATCTGCTCTATTATCAAACCAAATCTTTGTTATTGTAATTAAATCTGTAATAAGTATAAAAAACTTCACATCTAATTTCTTCTTCTCTATTATATTTAATAAACTTCCGCTAAAGAGAGGATGCACATTCAAAATTAAATCTGGCTTATACTGTTTATAAATCTTTAAAAAACTTCTCTTAATTGTTATAGAATTATTTTTATTAATAAAGTCTTTGTTTTTAAATGAAAACTTAAAAATCTTCTCCCAAAGTTTAGGAAAATATTTTACACATTGATTATAAAGTCTCTCAGCTGCTAATAAATCAGGACCTCCCAAAGTAAAACCATTGACTACTTTTATCTCAACACTATCTTTGTATAATTTTTCAAAACCTTGAATAAGAGCAGTATGTACACTTTTATGCCCATGACCTGTATATTCTGAAGATATTATAAGTATTTTTTTCATTTTTTTACCTTTTTACTATAACTATTAAGATATCATTAATAATATTATAATAAATTGATATCTTTTGTCAATCTAATCATTAATTGTTTTAAATGATATTTCCTTCTTTATCAAAAGAAATTATTTTTCCATCATCAACTTTAAATTGATAGCCTTTAGATTTTTTATATATTGAGTTTATTTTAGTATATTTTGATTTTAGAGTATTTATAATATTTGAAGGTATAAATCTGCTTGCTTTTTCAAATGGTATAATATTTCTATTGCCTATAATATTAATCCATTCTCCTTTAAAATTAAATTGAATAGAACTTCCGCCTTTAAATATTACTATATAATGATGGCTCATCATAGTATTATGTACTGTATAATCATTAAAATTATTTTCTATAAATTCTTTTGAAATATCAGGAAGCCTTTCATAAGGTATCATAGTAAAGTTACTATCATCATAAAAATATAAATAACCAGAGCTAAAAAAACTTAAAAACAATAAAAATAAATAAAGCTTTTTCATTATTATTTTCTCTATATAATATAATTAATTATGTATAACTAATTATAATATAATAAAATATTTATTATATTGTATCTGCTTTTTTCCAAATATTATTAAGTTTATCTTGCAAAATAAGATGTATTTACTATATACTACCATATTTATAATAAAAATACTTAAAAGAAAGCCCGCAACTAAAGAAACTTAATAATACTTCAATCAACATATTAATATATTTTTACCTGTGAAATATTTTATTTATATTATAGTTTTATATAGCCAACAAAATAATCCACAGGTAAGTATATTAAGCAAAAGAAGTAAATGAATTGGAAATATTACTCCTTTTTTATAAACAAATTTTCTCCAACTTATTACTAATTATTGTTCAGTAAAAAAAGCCTTATAAACAGCATTAATAGCCTTGTTTAAATCTTTTTCTTTAACCCCTATCATAATACTAGCTTCACTGATACTCTGGTTAAGCATTTCAATATTAACATTAGCCTTCTCAATAGCATTCATAGCCCTAGCAGAAATACCAACAACCTCCTGCATACCTTCTCCTACAAGCATTACTAAAGCCAATTCATTATCAAAGAAAACATTATCAACATTAAGTTCATCACGTACTCTCTCATAAATACGTTTCTCTTTCTCTTTTGTTAAAGTAGAACCTCTAACTATTACAGATATATTATCTATGCCAGAAGGAGCGTGCTGATATGGTATTCCTTCATCTTCTATTATGGCCAACAATTTTCTGCCAAAACCAACTTCCCTATTCATAAGATATTTACTAACATAAAGACAAGAAAAGTCAGATTCTCCAGAAACACCAACAACCGGATTTTTTAATTTATCCCTCTTTGCAACTATTTTAGTACCTTTTGAAGCAGTGTTATTAGTATTAAGTATATGAACAGGTATATTAGCTTCATAAACAGGCTGAAGTGCCTCTGCATGAAGTACATTAAAACCGCCATAACTAAGCTCTCTCATCTCTCTATATGTAAACTCATCTATAAGTTTAGGATTATCTACTATACTAGGAGAAGCAGCCAAAACTCCATCTACATCAGTAAAGTTTTCGTATACTTCAGCATTTACTGCCTTAGCAAGTATAGAACCCGTAATATCGCTTCCGCCCCTTGGGAAAGTTACAACATCTCCCTTTTGTGTATATCCAAAAAATCCAGGGAAAACTACTATAGCACTTTCATCTTTTAATTTAGCTAAATTCTTATAAGAAACATCAAGTACAGCAGCATTTCCAAACTCTTCTGACAATAATAACCCAGCATCTTTAGGATTAACATATTTTGCCTCTACTCCTAAACTGTTAATATATGAAGCTACTACCTTAGCATTAATATCCTCTCCTAATGCCTTAACTCCATCTGTAAACTTTGTAGCAATACTTCTATCTTCTGATATCCTCTTTTTTATGTCTCTGTCAATCTCTTCTAAAAGCGAATTAGATAATCCTAAATCATCTATTATACTTTTAAATCTTTCTAATATTATCTTTAATTCATGATTGCCGTCTTTTCCAGCAAGTATTGCATCAGCAAGTGCTATGAGCAAATCGGTAACTTTAGTATCTTCTTTTACTCTCTTACCAGGTGCAGAAACTACAACTATTCTTCTATCTTTATCAGATAAAACTATATCTACAACTTTTTTTATCTGTGAAGCATTAGCAAGCGAAGAGCCTCCAAATTTTGCCACTTTCATAATTTATATCCTCCGAAAAAACGCAAATATATTACTATTTATAATAACATAAATAATACTTTTATTCAATTATCAATTATAAAATTAATTAAAATAATAATACGGAATTTTGTATTTAATAATTAATAAATTATATTAAAGTAAACAATATATTTTCATAATTTAATTATATAACTAAAATGACGAAAATAATTAATTGTGTATAGGGTATATAAAATATGATAAGCATTAAAAGAAGACGTCAAATAAAAGCAACTATTATAATATCATCTATATTAATAATAATTTTAGCTGTAGGGTTGGTAATAGGATACTATCCTTTTGGACTGCATCAAAAGAATATGAAAAATATTAATATGCCAAAAGATAGTATTATATATATAAGTGCTAAAAGTATAAATGAAAGTATATCAAAATTTACTAGCTCTGTATATGCTTATAGAATTTCTCATGATGAATCGATGTATGATTTTTCTATAATGATAAAAACTATTGATGCTTTCTTTTATAATTTAAAAAATAATTCAAATTTCTTTATAAAACAATTTTCTAAAATTTTAACCTCCAGAAATGCCTCCATACTCCTATGGAAATATAATAATAGTCTTTCAAATTCAGAATTATTGTATTTTTTTGATGTGGGTAAAATTAATACTTTTTTAGCAAATGTTTTTTTTAATTTGAAAACAGTAAATATAGGAACTGTAAAATATGAAATAAAAAAAGAAGTATATAACAATTATAAAGTATTTGGACTAATAAATGATAAGCCTTTAATTTATTTTTCTTTTTATAATGGTATTGTGATAATAAGCAAAAATTATTCAAGCATAAAAAAAATTATAGACTTCTTTGATGCTAGAGCTGGAAGTTTTGAAAATATAAGCATATTACAAAACTCATCATTAAATTATAATCCTGATATTTCTTTTTATATAAATAAAAAGTTGTTTGATGATAATAAATGCGAAGGTTCTATGCTGTTTAATCCAATAAAATATTTTAGAGATGTTTATAATATATATGGAAATATAAAACTATATGATGATAATGGCAAAATGGATATTTTTGTTGATTATAAATATGGAGGCTCTGATAAGTTTGAGCTTTATAATTTAAATAAACAAAATAATATACAAAATTATTTGCCTTATCAAAATACTGTTGTTTATTTATCATTAAAATCTTATATTTCTGGGCTATACCCTATTATATATAATGATTTAAAAAATGATAATAATACAAAAATAAAAAGAGAATTGTTAAACTTATTTAATAAGATGAATAACAAATATTCTTTTTTAAGTATTATTAGTGATTTATACGGAGAGATGGCATTAGCTTATATAGAATCAAGTAAGATAATTTATCCTATTATGATATTTAATATAGAAAACTATGATAATATTTTACCGAAGTTAGAAAATGAGTTATTAAAAAAATATATTAACATCACAAAGTCAGAAAAAAAATATAATAATGGTTATATATATTCTTATACTTTTCCTAATGGTTCATCATTATATTACACATTCGTAGATAAAATATACTTTTTTAGTGAAAACGTAAAAGCAATAGAAACAGCAATAAATAACATAAATACTAAAAATACCTTAAATGAAATGACAAAGAAAATAGATGACTATAATCCAAATTATATATTTACAATACAATTAGAAAAAGCAAATAGAATATTAAAATATTTTAATGTGCCTCTTAGAAACTGGAGCTATCCTAATAATTTAGTAATAGGAAGCAGTGTAAACTCAAATTATACGCATATAAATATAAGCTTTGATGCAAATTTCAGAAAATTAAAAAATAATCAATAGCACTATTTAAAATTATAAATTATAATTAATAATATTATTTTGTTTATAGGATATATAAAAATGTATTTAAAAAACAAAGCAAAAAAAATATGGTTATCTATAACATCTAATATCAATCATGATAAATTAGAATCTTTACTTTTAAAAACTAAAGAAATATTTAATACTATGCAAGCATCGGATAGACTTTATTTATTTAAAGACAAAATAGAAATATTTATTAGTATGATAAAGGACTATATATCTGGTAATTATAAAAATGTTCCTTGGAAAGTAATATCTGCAATAGCGGCGTCGCTGCTTTATTTGCTTCTTCCATTTGATGCTATAGCAGATTTTTTTCCATTAATAGGATTATTAGACGATGCTTTTATTATAGGGTTATGTATAAAATCTTTTAATGATGAAATAGAGAAGTATAGAGAATGGAAATATGGCATTTATGATTATACAGATATAGATGATAAAGAAAAATATAAAAAAGAGTCAGAAGAAACATCTAAAGAAAACGAAGAATAAAAAATTACGCGTCTGAGAGGATTCGAACCCCCAACCGACGGAACCGAAATCCGCTGCTCTATCCAATTGAGCCACAGACGCTTTTTTAATCTTTATATTAATTAATAGTAATTAATTATCGGTAAATATTTTTATTATTATACAATATTATAGTTTAGGAGCAAATCTTAAACCTAATTGCAAACCCAAATCAAAACTATCAACACTTGTATATTCATTGTCTATAGTATTTTTTTCAGCAAGACCAAAATCATAACCTAAATAAGCCCCAACATTCAAAGCCATTTTAGAGCCAAAATATATAGAATAATCAAAAGTAAGTTTAATATACGGAATAACATTTCTGCTAAACTGTTCTATATCTTTTCTTTTCAAATCATATTTAAATTTTTCATTCACTCCAAAAACAGTAGCATCTGTCTCATAAGTAGCAGCAATAGGTATCTTAACACCAGCACCAACACCTATAGCAAATTGACCAATATTGATTTTTGGAAGCAAGCCAACTTGAAAGCTATGAGTATACATGTTTAAATTCATTTCAGTTTTTTGACCTAAAATTTCAGACTGAAGCAAATACATTTTATAGCTGTCATAACTATAACCAAACTCACCCAATATGCTTATACCCAATTTACCAATACCTATCATATATCCAATTTGAGCAGTAACTCCAGAATCAAAGCCAACCTTACCTTTATCAGATAAAGCCTCATAAGTACCAGTAGGAACACCAATAGATAAACCTAAAGGCACATTAATTATAGCTTCAAAACCGCTAGCAGCAAATACTGATATATTGCTTATAGCCAAAAGAGTAAATATTAATAGTAATTTTTTAATTTTTTTCATTTTGTAGCCTCCATAATAGAAATGTTATATTAAAGAGGAAAAATATCAAGTATGATTGTTTTTTATTTATTATTGCTTTTTTATTTAGGAAGGGCGAAAGACGGGACTTGAACCCGCGACATCCAGATCCACAATCTGGCGCTCTAACCAACTGAGCTACATTCGCCATAATAAAGAAAAAAAAGAGTCTTTTTATTTAAGACCCTATGCGCGCCAGACAGGAATCGAACCTGTAACCTACTGCTTAGAAGGCAGTTGCTCTATCCAATTGAGCTACTAGCGCATTCGGGATGGTGAGACTCGAACTCACAACCCCCTGCTCCCAAAGCAGGTACGCTAACCAATTGCGCTACATCCCGTTAAATATGTTCCTCAATTATATATTAATTTCTTTTTTTGTCAACTAATTTATTGTATTATTTTTATTTGATAAATTATCAAAAACTTGACTTATTAAAAAAAAAATATATCATAAGTCTTTATAAGGTTATAATGATTATGTCTAAATATATACTTCCAGAAAACGATATCATAAGAACGGCAAATTGGATAAGTAATTTCTTAATAAGAGAAGGATATCATATTGATTATACTCTTCAAAGCCTAAAAGAAATTGATAAGTTCTTCAAAGAAAAAATAAACAAAATATTAGAAAATGATGATAATAGCAGAAACTTTATATTTGCTATAGCTACATATATTGGAGAAATTATTAAAATGCATTTTGACGGCAAATGGGTAATTTCTAGAGAAGTTGATTTAGACGATGAAGCTATAGGAATAGATTTTAAAAATCATAGCACTATATATCCGCTTAATATAACATTAGAGCTTATTCAAAAACAATATACATTAGAGCAATATATAAAAGAAAATTTTAATACAGATATTTAAAAAAGGACTTACTCTTATGATGAGTTTGAATGAAATATTAGATGATATTAAAAAATCGTATATCATACTCGACTTAAAAGCAAATAATAAACAAGAAGCTATAAGTGAAATGCTGATATATGCAGAATCTAATGGACTTAGAATAAATATTTCTAAAACTATAGAGTGTATGTTTAAAAAAGAAAATATTATATCAAGCGGTTTAGGTTATGGCGTAGCTTTTCCGCATTTAAGAACTAAAGAAGTTCAGGAAAATGAATTAATATTTGCAATATCAAAGCCAGGTATTAACTATTATGCTCTAGATCAAAAACCTGTTCATCTGCTTACTATGTTTTTAACTCCTATAGATAAAAGCGATAAGTATTTGCAATTATTATCACTTATGACAAAGATATCAAAATTAAGCATGTATACTGTATTATTATTAGAATCAAAAACTCAAGAAGAGTTTAAAAATAAATTATCAGATATGGTAAAAGACATTATAGGCGGTAAATAAAATGAGAAAAGTAACAGCTATAATACCTGCAAGATATGATTCTACAAGATTTCCAAAAAAGCTTACTTATGAATTATTAGGAAAGCCTATAATCATTGCTGTATATGACAATGTTAAAGCTACTAGAAATATAAATGATGTTATAGTGGCAACAGATTCAAAAGAGATAATGGACATATGCGAAAAAAACAATGCAAAAGCTGTTATGACTTCAAAGCATCATACTTCCGGAACTTCAAGAATAACAGAAGTTGCTAAAAATATAGACTCTGACATTATTATTAATGTTCAGGGTGATGAGCCATTAATTAATGAAGATATACTTAAACCTGTTATAGATGCTTTTGATGATGAGAATGTTGATATAGCTACTTTAAAAACAAAAATTGATGATTATAGCCCTTTAATTAAAGATGAAAATGCTGTTAAAGTTGTATGCGATTATAAAGATTATGCAATGTATTTTTCAAGGGCTACTATACCATATAAAAGATTTGACCAAGATATATTAGTTAAATATTATAAACATATTGGAGTTTATGCTTTTAGGAGAGAGGCTCTTTTAAAAATAGAAAACTTACAAGAATGTGAATACGAAAAAATAGAAAAGCTTGAGCAGTTAAGATGGCTTTATCATGGAATGAAAATTAAAGTATTAGAAACTAATCATTTTATACATGGAATTGATACAAAAGAAGATTTAGAGATTGTTCAAGAGTATTTAAAAAAAGAGGCATTAATAAAATTAGGAAATAATGCTTAAAAAATTTTTTGCTGTTGTTTTTAATATACTGTTTCCAAATCATTGCATAATATGCAAAAATATTATTCAAAGCGATAAAATAAATTATATATGCTTAGATTGTATTAATAAATTAAGCTATATTCATAGAGATGATTATATAAGATGCAATCGCTGCGTAAGAATAATAGATACAAAAGATTCAACTTGCATATGCTCATACGAAAACATTTATTTTGATGAATGTAAATCAATGCTTTATTATGATGATAAAACAAGTAATTTAATTCATAAGATGAAGTTTAGCCATAGATATTTAATTTGTAAAGATTTTGCTGTTATGCTTTCTTTTTATTATAAAGACTATATTAATAAATTTGATGCTGTTTCGTTTGTGCCTCTTGGAAAAAATAGACTGCTTGAAAGAGGCTATAATCAAAGCGAACTTATAGCAAGACACATATCAAAAATAATAAATATACCATTAATAGAAAACATTATAATTAGAAAAAAAGAAAGTAAGCCTCTTAGCATGATAAAAGGAAAAGAGCTTAGAGAGAAAGTAATAAAAAACGCTTTTAAAATAAACCAAAAGTATAAGTTTAATAACAATAAAAAAATAAATATCTTGATAATAGATGATGTATTTACAACAGGTTCAACTATAAATGAGATGTCATTAGAATTAAGAAAATTAGAGTTTATAGAAAGAATAGGCGTACTTACGGTAGCGTCAGCGAGATAGGAATATTAAAGAAATACATATAGTATTGGTATAGAGGAAATTTTTTCAGTTTATCAATTTTTTTGTTGTTCTTTTTCTAGCAGCTACGCACCCACAGGCACTTCCTTCGGTCGCAGTGCGGACTTCGTCAAAGAACCAAAAAGTGCGAGTGTTTTTACTCTATATGTTGGAATATTATAAAGTATAAGATAATGCAAATATTTTAGCTAAAAAATGCAGTTCTTTTGCTTCTTTTATACCAATAAAAGAAGTGGGGGTACGGGGGCTAGCCCCCAAAAGCAACAAAAACATAAAAAATATTTTTGGTAAACTTAAAAGTTTTCAAATATATAATAAGTTTTTTTATTCAACTTTTTCCCGCCGCACACGGTGTGGACTTCGTCAAAGTTGCAAAAAGTGCAAGTGTTTTAGCTTTGTATGTTTGGAATATGTATAAACTATATTGTAATACAAACATTTCAAGCTAAAAAATTGCAGTCCTTTTGCTTCTTTGGGTTACGCCTCCGGCACTTCCTTCGGTCGCAAAAGAAGTGGGGGCTACCCTACGGGCACGCTTCGCAGGAGGGAAACGCCACCACAAATAAAAAACTAAATATTCATTTCTTTCTTTAAATAATTCGCTTTAATAACAAAATCCTCATTCTCTCTAAAAAACTCTTCTCTATCAAGCTTCAATAATTCTCGCATCTCATCTTTTGCCTTACGCATAATCTCAGCATCTTTTACAATATTGCCAAGCTTAAAATCTGCTATGCCGCTTTGCTTATCCCCTAAAAACTCTCCAGCACCCCTAAGCTCCAAATCTTTTTCAGCTATCTTAAAACCGTCAGTAGTTTCGCATATAACATTAATTCTCTCTTTTATTATATCATTAAGCTCGCTATGAAGTATTAAGTAACAATAGCCAAGCTTATCGCCACGCCCAACTCTTCCTCTAAGCTGATGAAGCTGTGATAATCCAAAACGCTCTGCACCTTCTATTAATATTGTCGTGGCGTTGGGGTTGTCTATACCTACCTCAATTACAGTTGTTGAAAAAAGCACCTTTATCTCACCGTTTGAAAACCTATTCATAATATACTCTTTCTCTTCATCTTTCATCTTGCCATGTATTATTTCTATGTTTATATTTTCAAAATAGGTTTGCTTAGCCCTCTCAAACTCGCTTGATAAAGTGATTATGCTGCTGTCATCATTCTCTATAAAAGGAAAAACCACATAACCCTGCTCGCCTTTTGCTATTCTGCTTTTTAAAAACTTATAACAATGGTCTCTTTCGTATAACTCTTTATATTTGGTAAGCACTCCCTTTCTTCCTTTTGGCATGCTCTTAATAATAGATAAATCCAACTCTCCAAACAAAGTTAAAGCCAAAGACTGAGGTATTGGTGTTGCTGTCATTAATAGATAATCAACATTATTTCCTTTTGATAATAATTTATTTCTTTGATTAACTCCAAATCTCTGCTGTTCATCTACTATAGCATAAGCAAGATTTTTAAATACAACTTCGTCATATAATATAGAATGAGTTCCTACTAATATATGAGTTTTACCTTCTCTAAGTCTTTTTAATGTATATGCCCTTTCATTTTGACTCACAGATGAAGTAAGTATATCTATTTTTATAACATCTTCTAAGTTGGCATTTTTTATTATTTTTTTAAAAGTATAATAATGCTGAAGTGCTAATATTTCTGTGGGAGCTAAGAAGGCTGTTTGAAAATTAGATTCTGTTGGTATTAATGCCGTTAGAAATGCAACAATTGTTTTTCCAGCCCCAACATCTCCCTGAAGAAGCCTAAATAATTGCCTATTAGAAAACATATCTTTTTTTATCTCTTCTATGGCGTTATTCTGGTCATTTGTGAGGCTAAAACCTAAACTTAATTTTACCCTCTCTAATAAATTACTGCTATTATACCTTTCTTCTTTTATAAGTATATTTGGTCTTCTCTCGCTTAAATGTATATACTGAAAAGTTAAAAACTCTTCAAAAACTAAACTCTCTCTTGCCTCTTCCAATGCCTCAAAAGATGTAGGAAAATGCATCTCCATTATAGAGCTTACAAAACTTTTTAATCTATACTTTTTTTTAATTACTTTAGGTATATCATATTGCATGTTCTTTTCAAATCTTTCTAATTCACTTACAATTAAAGTTCTTAATTTTTTTTGTGAAAGTCCTTCTGTAAGAGGATATATAGGCACTATTTTTCCATAAGACAAAGAATTTGAAGAAGGCTTTTCAAACTCCACAAACCTACATTGCACCTTCCCTCTCATATTGCGTACAAACTTCCCTGTGAGGTACAATTTTGCTCCTTTAGTTGCTCCAGCAGGAACACGTCCTCCATATATAGGAACTTCGCATAATGTGATGCCGTCTGTTACTATTATTAATGGCTTCTTTCTAAACTGAAATGTAAAACTGCCTACATCTATAACTTCAACATACACCACAGAGTTTTTATCTGGATTTTTTAATGCTTCATTTATCTTTAATGTATTTCTTCTGTCATCATATGTTCTTGGGAAAAATGTTATTAAATCATAAAGTGTAAATATATTTTTTTTAGCGAGTGTTTCTGCGTATTTTGGTCCTACGCCTTTTAAATATTTTATATCTGTTGTAAAAATCTCTTTATTATAGTCTTTCATATAACAACCATTTTATATTAATATATATTATTTCATCATAAAATTCTATACCCAAATTTATATAATAAAATTCATTGACTTTTTAGCAAAAAAATATATAATCGTTAGAATAAAAATAATATTAAATACTTCGCTTCTATAAATATGAAGCCTTGTCCAAGGAGTTTACAAAAATGAGAGAATATGAAATTCTTTTCGTTACAGAGATAAATGACTCTGTACATCAAAAAGCAAAAGAACATGTCAAATCAATCCTACAAAACTATCATTGTGAAATCTTCAATGAATCAGATTATGGCATTCACAAACTAAGCTACCCTATTCGTAAAGTAAATGAGGGTAAATTCTATTTCTATCATTTCAAATGTGATGGTAAAAGCTTACAAACAATTGAAAAAGAATTAAGATATGAGCTTAGTATATTAAGATTTATAATAGTTCGTTTAGATGAAATTATGCAAAAAAAAGAAGTTAAAAAAGAAGAATCTAATAGTCAAGAAGCATAATTATTCATTAATCTAAGAGGCTTAAATTATTATGTCAGATATAAATAATGTAACTTTAATAGGCAGACTTACTGCTGACCCAATGCTAAAATATTTGCCAAGCGGAAGTGCTGTTGTAGAATTTTCTATAGCAAATAACTATTATGTAAGCACTAAAAATGCTAATGAGGTTAACTATTTTGATGTAGTTGCTTTTGGTAAAACAGCAGAAACTATAAGCAAATATTTAACTAAAGGCAAACAAATAGCTATTAATGGATCTTTAAGACAGGATAGATGGCAAGATAAAGATACAAATACCACAAAATCAAGAATTAGAATCATAGTTAATAGTATGCAAATGCTAGGTGCTAATGGTCAATCTGGCTCAATGGATACAACATATACTCCTTCTGCTTCTGTTGGCGGAGGAATGTCTGATGGTATTGATATAGGTAATTTTTCTGACGATGATGAAGTGCCATTTTAATTAAATATTTGAGGAGATAAAACAATGGAATTAGAAAACACAGAAAATATAGAAAATACTTCTAATAATAATGAAGAAGAAAATAAAGTTAAAGCTGATAAAAAACAGCATTTTAACAAAGAAGTAAATGAAAAAGATGCAGCTAGCAGAAAAAAATTCTTTAAGAAAAAAATATGCTATTTCTGCAAAAACAATATTGATGTATTAGATTATAAAGATATAAAATTATTAAAAAAATATGTTAAAGAAAGCGGAAAAATTATACCTAAACGCTTAAATGGTACTTGCTCTAAACATCAAAGATTAGTTACTAAAGCTATAAAAAGAGCTAGAAATATTGCTCTTCTTCCTTATGAAACTAAATATTAATAATTAGTTTTATATAAACACTTGATAATAAAATAACAGTCATTATATTTTATATATGATGGCTGTTTTTTTATACTGAATAAAAATAAATTAGGATATATAAAAATGAAAAATATTTTTATTATAGCATTTAGTATATTATTATTATTGTCTTGTAATAATAATCAAAATACACAATTAATAAACTGGGAAACTAATTATAATACAGCATTAGAAAAAGCTATAAAAGAAAATAAAAGTATAATGATAGATTTTTATACGGATTGGTGCACAATTTGTAAGATAATGGAGACGAATGTTTATTTAGATAGAGAAATTGCTTCTAATATTAATTACAACTTTGTGCCTTTAAAAATTAATGCTGAAGATAATGATAAAAAACTTATTACAAACCAATATAATATTAGTGCCTTCCCTACTACAGTTTTTATAAATACAAATGGCTTTATTATAAAAAAGATATTAGGCTATATTGATACAAATGATTTACTTGAAGAGATAAAAAAAATAGAAGAAAAATCAGCAAATATTAACAGAGAGTTTTCTAATAATAATCCTACTATAGAAAAATTAAAAATATATATAGACTCTGAATATTATAAAGAAGCAATGGAAATGTATGATATTTTAATAAAAGAAAACAAAATAGAAAAAGAAGACATACCAACATATTTAATAGATATAGGAACACTTTTGTTTTACAATGAACAATTTGATGAAGGTATAAAATATTTTAATGAAGTATTAGACAATTATAGTAATTCTCAAAAGCTATATGAGGCTATATATTTTAACGGCATTTATAAAATAATTATGGGAAACAAAGAAGAAGGGATAAACTATTTAAAAAGCTTTACTAATAGCATAACAAATGATGAATTAAGAAATCAATATATAGAAGCGATAGAATATTATCAATAATAATAAAAAATAATAAAAAGGCTCGTATTATTATATATAATATGAGCCTTTAATATTTTAATATCTTATTTTATTAGATTTGTATTATTATAATTTATAGTAGTAAATGAGTGAAGTCTTCCATCATTACCTTTATAAACATTCAAATTAAGAGGGTCTATTTCCCATACTCTATCAACTACAAAGTTATAGTAATAAGGACCTTGCTCTGCTCTTAAAGTAATTGTCCATAAATTATTAGAATAAGTCATAGGATATCTTAAGCTGTCAAAACCTAATTTATCTGATGTAAACATAACTTCTGATGCAGTATCATTGCTGTAGAAGAATGTTACTGTGCCGTCTGCATTATATATAGGGTTTTGTTCATAAAAACCAATATCATTTCCTAATACAAAATAACTAACTTCTTGATTATTATTGTCATATTCTACATTTTGGTTTATAGGGTCATTAATCCAAACACCATTAACTCTGTATCTGTATAAATATTTACCAGCCTTTAAAGGAGTTTGCCATAAATAATAAAATATACCGTAAGAGTTTTTTATAAGAGGTATGCTATCTTCCCAATTATTAAAATCTCCAGACACTTCCACAGAATCATAATTTTCTGCAAAAGTAAATAATATACCGTCATCTACAACTCTTGGAGGCGTTACTTCTTGTATATTATAATATTTTAGTATCTGAGCATTTTGCATTCTAGCTTGATACTGTTCAAGAGTCTCTTTAGTTCTATCACCGCAAGATACAGCAATTATAAAAACTATAAATATAAAAATATAAAAACAAATCTTTTTCATCATCAACCCGTAATATTTAATTTTGATGTAACAGCTTTATCATCTTTTTTCATAAATTTTTTATCATAACTTTTATTATCAGCAGGAGTAGAATTAGTTTGAGGAGCAGGATTACTATCTTCTTTTGTAGTAGTATTATTATCAGCATTATTAGAAGATAATTTTTGCTCAACACCCTCCCAAGCACCTTTTAATTCTTTAAGATATTTTATAACCTCTAATATAGGCGGTTTAGTTTTAGATATATTTGCTTCTGTTAATCTCTGATTCATATAAGTATAAATAGAAGCTAATCTTTCAGCTATTTCTTTAGCATCATAGTTTAGAGAAGAGAGAAGTTCATATATAATCTCTTGAGCCTTCATTATATTATTATGAGCTTCTTCTGTACCATGTTTTTTGTCAATAGCATTACAAGCATTCTCAAGAAACTTGATAGCACCGTCATAAAGCATAATAACTAGTCTATTTTGAGATGCTGTACTAACATCAATTTTTTTATATTTTTGATAACCGTTATTAGTAGACAATTAAATCCCCCCATAAATTAATATTTATTATAAAATTATTATCGGAAAATAGAAAAAAGCATAAAATATTTTTTACTATTTCTAATAAAAGATGCATACATATACTATATTATACCGAAACAAGCATAATTTGTCAAAAATGAGTTTTAATTTTTTTGAGATTTTACTATATAGTGTTTTAACTAATTATAATAAAACCATTAAAAACAAATTTAATAGTTAAATGATTTTAATTTATATATTGTTAAACTCATATCCCCTGAAACTCTAAAAGAATATTCATCTGGATAATACCTAGTAGTAAATACCATCTCGCCTTCATTTATAAATATCTCTATAGATGAAGTATCTATTAATATTCTTATGTTTTCTAACTTTTCTAAATATCCACTTCTTTTTATTCTGCCGCCGCCTATTTGTTTTCCTCTATCATTTAGAAACTCTAATATAAATTTATTCTCTTTATATTTAATAGAACCACCTTCAGAAATTAATAACTCAAAATCATTAGAACTTTTTATATTGTCAATTAAGACTTCGTAAGAGTTAATATCAGAAATTAAATTATCAGATAATGAAGAATAAGAACATTTATTTTCAAATATTTTTTTCTCTCTTAATTTTTCTAAACTTCTATGAGGCTTTTGATATAGTTTACCATTTTTGAAACTTAATTCTCTTGCAACAGTTAAACAATACTGCCAGCCATATTGAACTGTTAAGTTTTTATGAGTCTCTTCAGTATCAGGAACACCCATCCAGCCTATAAGAACTCTATTTCCATTTTCATCTAAAAATGTCTGCGGAGCATAAAAATCAAAACCTCTATCTAATACAGTAAAATTAGCTGCCTCAAGAGAATCTTTATGACTGTAATCATCATTAATTAAAAAATATCCAGAGAGATAAATATTTTCGTATACACTCTCAATTTGCTTCACACCCTGCGGACAAGTAATTAAAATATTCTGACCATCTAAATTAAACAAGTCAGGACATTCCCACATATAACCAAATCTCTCTTTAGTGTTTATAGTGCTTATATGTTTCCAATTTCTTTTATCTTTTGAAGAAAATACTAATACCTCACCAATATCATTATCTCTATCAGTTCCATATTTCCTTGCACCTTGAACCATATAATAACAATCTTTTTCTTTCCACACTTTAGGGTCTCTTATATGATTTGTTATGCCCTTAGGATAATCTTTCATCTCCATTAAGCATTCTTTTTCAGAGAAATTAATACCATCATCAGAAACAATAAGCATAGTATTAGCCTCTCTTCCGCTTTCAATATAATCATGCTTGCCTAAAAGCTTTACATTGCCTGTATAATATACATACATCTTATTATCTTCTATAAAAGCAGAACCAGAATATACCCCATGACAATCATACTTTTGGTCTGGATATAATGAAACTCCTATATATTTATAATTGATTAAGTCTTTAGTTGTGTAATGACCCCAAAACTTTAATCCTCCATCAACATCAAAAGGGGAATATTGAAAAAATATATGATACTCACCTTTAAAATAAGATAAAGCATTAGGGTCATTAAGCCAACCCACAGGAGGCATTAAATGAAAATTTAATCTCCATTTTTTATTTTCCCTATTATTCTTAATATATTCAATCTCTTTTTGTTTTATTGCCTCTTCAAATACTTTAGCAACCAAATTCATTTGATTATCCTTAATATAACTATTTTTTACTCTTCATCTTCTTGCATATATTCATCAGGCACACCAAAAAACCAAGTAATAGTAAAAGATAGAACAACAGTAATTAAAGCAACGGCAATATAACCTATTAATTGTTTACTGTCATAAATATAAAGCAATGCACCAGGTATACCAGTAACACCATTAGCAGTAGCCTGTAAGTTTAATAATCTTGCAATCAACCCTGTTATACCAGCAGCAATAGCACCGCAAACCATAGGCTTTATTCCATATCTTATATTAATACCAAATATAGCAGGCTCTGTTATTCCAAGCCAAGCTGATAATGTAGCACCATAACCCATAGCTTTTACACTCTTTCTTCTAGTTTTTAATGTAACAGCCAAACAAGCAGCACCAGCAGCTAAATTTGCAACAGACAAAAGAGGATTGATTGGATTTAATGTAGTTGCAGCAAGAAAAGATATTTCTATTAAATTCATTATATGGTGAACGCCAGTAACAACTATAAATATTATTCCAAAACCTATTATAAATCCGCCAATTCCAAAAGGTAATGATAAAGAGAAATTAATAGCTACCAATATCCACTGTTCAACTATATGGAAAATTGGTCCAATTACAGCTAAAGATAATATAAGCATTATAAGTAAAGTTAAAAAAGGAGTAGCAAGTATATCTATTATATTAGGTATTACTTTTCTTAAATTTAATTCCACTTTAGAGCCTATAATACCAGCGATAAGTGCTGGAAGTATGCTTCCTTGATAGCCCACTATAGGTATAAAATTAAAAAGCATTATAGGTTTCACACCGCTGTCAGGATTGGCAACCAAATACGCATTAGGCAAAGCAGGAGAAACTAACATTAAACCTAACAATATACCCAATATAGGAGAGCCTCCAAATACCCTAAAAGTAGACCAACATACCAAAGCAGGCAAAAATGCAAATGTTGTCTCTGTAAGTACGCTCATAAATGTCATAACAGAAACTGGTATGTCTGATACTTGTAAATTAAACATGCTTAAAAAACTATCATTAATTAAAGCACCCTTAAGCCCTAAAAATAAACCTGTTGCAATCATAGCAGGCATTATAGGTACAAATACATCAGCAAATATACGAATAAACTTTCTAAAACTGTTTTTTTCTGTAGATTTATTTGACTCTTCTGCACTCTGATTTGATGAACCTTCAATTCCTAAATTAATAACCTCAGCATAAACTTTATTTACAACCCCAGTTCCTAATATTATCTGATACTGTCCAGAATTAAAAAATACTCCCTTAACACCATCTATCTTTTGAACATCAGAATCTTTTATGCTCTCTCTGTCTTTTACTATTAATCTTAATCTAGTAGCACAGAAAGCAGCAGATATGATGTTTTCTTTATTTACTACTCTAATAATTTCTTCAGCGGTTTTTTTATAATTTATAGCCATAATAAAAATCCTAATATATATGTAATCGGTTACATATTATTTTATCATATTTTAATATACTGTCAACTATAATTAAAAAAAATTTACAAAAAATAAAGTTGCATATTTGATTTTTAATATAAAAGATATATACTCTCTAAAAATACAGAATAAGAGTTCTAATGATGAAAACTGAAAACAAAAAAATAACAATGAAAGAAATAGCAGAACTTGCTGGTGTTACAAAAACTACAATATCAAGATACTTTAACGGCGGATATATAAAAAAAGAAACTAAAGAAAAAATTGCCAAAATAATAAAAAAATATAATTATGAGCCTAATACTTTTGCTAGATTAAAAGCAAGAAGAAGCTATATGATAGGAATTATAGTACCTGCTTTAGACTCAATAATAACATCAAGAGTGCTTACTGGTTTAGAGAGAACTTTTAGAGAAAAAAATTATATGCCAATAATAATGAATACTAATCATGAAAACGAATTAGAAATTAAATATATAGAAAAACTAAAGAGATTAAATGTTGATGGAATAGTATTAAGTGCAACATATATTACAGCTGAACATAAAAAAATATTAAAAAAATTAGATATACCTTTTGTAATTTATGGACAAGAATATAGTGATGGTATAAGTATAATTAATGATGATTATAATGCTGGAGTAGAGATAGGAGAATATATTGCTAAGAGAAATCATAAAAATATAGGCTTTATTAGCGTTGATGAAAAAGATGTTGCTATTGGTGTTAATAGAAGAAATGGTATAATAGACGGCTTAAAAAAATATAAGATACAACAAATAAATATTGAAATAGCAGATTTTTCTTATGATAGTTCAAAAATTGCAGCCAAAAAATTATTAAAAAATAAAAAATTAGATACAATAATATGTTCTACAGATAGGCAAGCTCATAGTGTTTATATGGTTGCAAAGGAAATGGGGCTTAAAATTCCAGATGATATATCTGTAATATCTTTTGGAGGATATGAGATTGATAAAATAATAGAGCCTGAACTTTCAACTATAAAATTTGATTCATTTAATGCTGGAGCATCCGCTGCCAATACTTTGATAAATTTAATTAATAATATAAAAGTAGAAAAAGTATTTTATATTGATTATACATTCATAGAAGGTAAAAGCGTAAAATAAATACAGATTAATTATATTTACTATCTTCTTTAGCTATTTTCTTTATAATAACTGAAAAAATCATAGTAAAAATAAGTAATACAATCTTATAAAAAATTAGCATCAATAATTGAATTATTGTAAAAGCTATTAAAAAAGATAAAAGATATTTTAAAAAAGTATTTGGAAGAAAAGAAACATTTTCCAATTTAAGATTATAAATAAGAAAAGTGAGAGGCAGAGTAATTATAATAGTTAATATAGTAACTGATAATATAGATATACTCATTATTTTTTTATCTACTTTTTTATTTTTTCTATTCATTTTTAGTAATATCCCTATTAATTATGACAATTAAAAAATACATATCTATTATTAATCTTTCATTTTCTTATTTATAATTTTTATTAAAATAACACATAATAATATAGCAATTATAAATGGCAAAGCAAAAATAAAAGAAATATTTGCTGAAGCAGAAGCACCATCAAATTTAATAGCATAAAACATATAACCATAATTAAAAGATACAACTGTAACCATCATATAAGAAAATAAATATGCTATAATTCTAATAGTTTTTATAATTCTTTGTTTATTATTCATTCTATTAATCTTAGTAGTTTTTTATAAAAAATTTAAATATAAAAAATCCCAACAGAAGTAATCTATTGGGATAAAAATATATAATATATACCCGGCAACGTTCTACTCTCCCGTAAAGCTACCCTTACAGTACCATCGACGATGAAAGGCTTAACTGCCGTGTTCGGAATGGGAACGGGTGTATCACTTTCTCTATGGTCACCGAAATAATATTAGCAAATTAAAGAACAAGTTATTGATGATATTGCCAGATATATAGGAGCGTAGATTGTCTCATTCTGATTGATTATGTTTTCTGTTGTTGTAAGAAGAAAACGATAATATGGTCAAGCCATTGGTCTGATTAGTGCTGCTCAGCTGAACAGGTATTTCTTCCCTGCTTACACTTGCAGTCTATCAACGTCGTAGTCTCCAACGAAACTCATAGGGAAAATTAATCTTGAAGGAGGCTTCCCACTTAGATGCTTTCAGCGGTTATCCCGTCCGCACATAGCTACTCTGCGATGCCCTTGGCAGAACAACAGATACACCAGAGGTGCGTTCATTTCGGTCCTCTCGTACTAAAAATGACTCTTCTCAATTTTCCAACGCCCGCAACGGATAGGGACCAAACTGTCTCACGACGTTCTGAACCCAGCTCGCGTACCGCTTTAATTGGCGAACAGCCAAACCCTTGGGACCTGCTCCAGCCCCAGGATGCGATGAGCCGACATCGAGGTGCCAAACCTCCCCGTCGATATGAACTCTTGGGGGAGATAAGCCTGTTATCCCCGGAGTACCTTTTGTCCGTTTAGCGATGGCCCTTCCACTCGGGACCACCGGATCACTAAGACCTGCTTTCGCACCTGCTCGAGATGTCTCTCTCGCAGTTAAGCCACCTTATGCCTTTATACTCTACTACCGATTTCTATTCGGTTTGAGGTGACCTTTGCACGCCTCCGTTACTCTTTAGGAGGCGACCGCCCCAGTCAAACTACCCGCCTGACAATGTCCGACTGCCGGATAACGGCTAATCGTTAGAATCCCATTTTGCGAAGGATGGTATTTCAACGATGGCTCCATGAAAGCTGGCGCTCCCACTTCAAAGCCTCCCATCTATTCTACACATCACAAAACAAAACTCAATGTCAAGTTATAGTAAAGGTTCACGGGGTCTCTCCGTCCTGTTGCGGGTAATCAGCATCTTCACTGATAATTCAATTTCACCGAGTTCTTCCCCGAGACAGTGCCCGGATCGTTACACCATTCGTGCAGGTCGGAACTTACCCGACAAGGAATTTCGCTACCTTAGGACCGTCATAGTTACGGCCGCCGTTTACTGGGGCTTAAATTCGAAGCTTCGCTTACGCTAACCTCTCCTTTTAACCTTCCAGCACTGGGCAGGTGTCAATCCCTATACATCCATTTACATGTTTGCAGAGATCTGTGTTTTTGTTAAACAGTCGGCCAGGCCTTTTCACTGCGACTCTCCTCCCGATATTGCTACCGAGATTCAAGCGTCTCTTTTTCCGAAGTTACAAGACTAATTTGCAGAGTTCCTTAGGGAAGATTATCTCGAGCGCCTTAGAATACTCATCTCACCCACCTGTGTCGGTTTGCGGTACGATTATAATATGCCTAACCTTAGGAATTATTTCTAGACAGCCTAATTCACGCAACTTCCTGAACCCGAAAGCCCAGTCACTATCCACCTCAACCTTAAAGCAGCAAGCATTTTACTCACCACAAGTCTTGGCTATTCGACGAGGATAACCATCACCTCGCGTACGCAAACAATCTGTGTCATTCCATCGAAACATACTATAGTACAGGAATATTTACCTGTTTCCCATCGACTACGCTTTTCAGCCTCATCTTAGGGGTCGACTAACCCTAGGCAGATTAGCTTTACCTAGGAAACCTTGGGTTTGCGGCGAACGGGTTTCGCACCCGTTTTCTCGTTACTCATGCCTGCATCCTCACTTCTTATACCTCCAGCATACCTTACGATATACCTTCAACGGCTTAAAGAACGCTCTCCTACCAATCATAGATTAACTCTATAATTCCCTAGCTTCGGTACTATGTTTGAGCCCCGTTACATTTTCGGCGCAAAAACACTCGACCAGTGAGCTGTTACGCACTCTTTAAAGGAATGGCTGCTTCTAAGCCAACCTCCTGGCTGTTTAAGTATTCTCACATCCTTTCCCACTTAACATAGATTTTGGGACCTTAGCTGAGGATCTGGGCTGTTTCCCTTTTGACAATGACGCTTATCCGCCGCTGTCTAACTGCCATGCTCTTAACTTACGGTATTCGGAGTTTAGTTGGGTTTGGTACTCGGTTAGGAGCCCTAGTCCATTTAGTGCTCTACCCCCGCAAGTAAACACATAACGCTGCCCCTAAAGACATTTCGGAGAGAACCAGCTATCTCCAAGTTTGATTAGCCTTTCACTCCTACCCACAAGTCATCCAAAGCCTTTTCACGGCCACTGGTTCGCACCTCCACTCAATGTTACTCGAGTTTCGCGCTGCTCATAGGTAGATCACTTGGCTTCGGGTCGTATAGCATGCAACTAATTTCGCCCTATTAAGGCTCGCTTTCACTACGACTACAAGGCTATTACCTCTTAATCTTGCTACACACTATAAGTCGCAGGCTCATTCTACAAAAGGCACGCCATCAGGCCTTCTACTATTGCTAGCAGGGTTCCCTCTGACTACTTGTAAGCTTAAGGTTTCAGGTTCTATTTAATAACCCTCAACGGGAGACTTTTCACCTTTCCCTCACGGTACTCTACACTATTGGTCACTGGTTAGTATTTTGCCTTGGATAGTGGTCTACCCAGATTCAAACAGGGTTTCACGTGCCCCGCCCTACTCAGGAACGACAAAACCTTGTATATATGATTTCGTGTACAGGGCTATCACCCACTATGACCTGCTTTTCCAAAACAGTTCCACTATCATATATAGCAAAGTCGATATATGTAAGTATATCACTCGCCGCCCTACAACACCGCAATAACAACGCCTTACAACTTGACATTATTACGGTTTAGGCTCTTCCCCTTTCGCTCGCCACTACTGAGGGAATCTCAATTTTGATTACTCTTCCTCCAGGTACTTAGATGTTTCAGTTCCCTGGGTGTCGCCTTATACACCTATGGATTCAGTGTATAATATAGAAGGTTTACTTCTATAGGTTTTCCCATTCGGTGATCTACGGATCATAGAATATTTGCTTCTCCCCGTAGCTTATCGCAGCTTGTCACGACCTTCATCGCCTTCCAGTGCCTAGGCATCCACCTTAAGCCCTTACTTACTTGACCATATTATCCTTTTCTTCTTATCACTAAGTTTCTAAGTTTAATACGTCTTGAATGAGACTATTAGCTAATTAAAGCTGTTTCTTCTAATTCTTTAGTAACGTCCGCTTAATTGTTTCTACTCTAAGACACACAATCTAATTGTGTTTTCTTTTCTTATCAAGTGAAGATTTTTATAATTGCTGACTTTCCGCTTCTTAATTGGAAAATACTTTATAAAAATCTACGCTCTTATATATCTGTCAAAGATCATCTTTTGTTTCTCATTGATGTTTTTTATTTATCATCAATGTTTCATTAGTATAGCATGCAGCCAAAAAAACGCAATACTATTTTTGCCGTTAAACACAAATTTTTTGCATTTTTTTTCTAAAAATAGGGTTATATTATACATTTTATACATATTTTTAAAGCCAAATTCTCTAAATAAAATTAAAACAAAATATTTAACCAAAAATTCGCTTTTTTTTACAAAAAAACTTATAATTGTATTATTATTTTTATAATTTATCATAAATAATTTTAGAGAGTTTGATATGAATATACCCGAAGAAAATGGAATAAAAAATCTTACACCAAATACTACTATATATCACGAAGGCGAAAAAATTAAAAACATTTCTATTATCACTAAAGGTGAAATTGATGTTTATATATCTTCTAGAGAATTAATAGGAATAGAAGATGAAGAAGAAATTATGAAATATAGTTGTAAACTTTTTTCTATACCTAGAAATATTATGGTTGGAATCGGAGCTTTTATGTATGATTCTAATTATATATTTTCTTTTAAGTCTAAAAATGATAATGAAATATATACAATAAATATTCCTGATATAGAATATATAAAAACATTCTTTAATAGCAATAGAACATATCTAACTAATATGTATCATTCTCTTGCTTATATGATAATGAAAACTTATGACGAATATATTAAAATTAAAAAAATTAATGATGAGCTTAAAATAGTAACTACAAATCTTGGAGTTATGTATTTTAATTTAAATGCTAAAAATAAAAATATTAAATCTGAATTATTTCTAAAAACAAAAGAAGTTTTTGAATATGCTACAAATGATGGTTTTAATTTCCCTACAGATTTCAATACTGATTTTATAAAAGAAGACCATGAAGAGATATATAATAATAATAAAAATAAAATCGTAGAAGAAAATGAAAAATTAGAATTTGAAATCGAATATATAAAAAGATTTTTAACTATGCCTAAAGAAATTAAAGCTCCTTTCTTTAGCTATGATGTTAATATGACTCTATCTGCTACTGCTATATTATATCAAACTTTAAAAGATATAGCTGATATGTTGAAATTCGAATTTATAAGCACTATGGAAAATATATCTTTTCTATATTCAAACAATCAAGAATCTCTATTTACAGAATATTCTAAAATGGCTTTTGAATTAGAAAAACAAGGAAAAAATTATGAAGTATGGGCTAGATATTCTAGATATATAGCAAATACTACAAAAGATGTATGCGAAAAAATTAAAAATAAATATGACTATGATTTAAATATAGATATAGATGAATTAGAAAGCACTATAAAAAAACTTACAGAAAATATAAACTCACATAATAATGATGAATCAAATAGCGAAGAAAATAATGTTCAAGTAATTATGGGTGTAGAAGCTATTCCTGAAGAGATTAGAAACCCTAGTAAAAAAATAATAGAAATGTCTGGAATACCTGAAGATAGAGCTTCAACATTCTTCAAATCTTTAAATGCATTCAAAAAATTAAAAGATAAATTTAGCACCGAAGATGATGCTAGAAAAATCAGAAGAAGTGTTACAAATGTATTCTTTGAAGTTTATAAAGAAATAGCTAAAAAATATATTATAAACAGTGAAAAAAATAAATTATTTTCTATGTTCTTAAACTTCGGATACATGGACGACCAATTACTTACTCCAAATCAAATTGTTGATTTATACGAAGTGAAAGATAAAACATCTACTAAAAAAATTAATGTATTTTATATAGATGAATGGCTTCAAAAAATTTATGATAAAGAAGAGCCTCCTTCAGTTAATGGTTTCGGACAAGACTATAGAGAAGCTTTAAGAGAAATGAAAAAAAGAGGTATTATTAGCGACCATGAATTAGAAGAACATTGGGAAAGCCCTCTTAAAAGACTTGAATATGAAATAGATAATATGATTGAAACTACTCATAGATTATGTTATGGTCAAATAAGTGTTTATTTCCCTATTCTTCACAAGGACATGATAATTAAAGATTTCAAAGATTCTTTAATTAAAAGAGAAGCAATGGAAAACACTTTAAACTCTATATTAGAAATAGATTTTTCTGCTTTCTACAGAGAAGTTTTATATAAAAATAAAGAGCTAAACATAGAAAAAGAATTAGTTATGCAGGAAGTATTACCAAACATTATATTAATGCCTACATACGGTTCTCGTGCTATAATGTGGGAAGAGCTTTCAAGCAGACAAAAAAATAGTACTGCTAGATTCCTACTTCCTATATTTACATCAGAAGATTTGGAAGGTTTAACTCTTCCTATGATGGGTGCTTTCAGATGGGAGCTTTGTAAAACTATGCTTGGTCCTGCTTGGAATGATATTACTCAAATGTCTATCACTTCAGAATACAGCGATTATATTCAGTTCTACAAGAAAAATAGAAATCTCTCTGATGATGCTAAAGAAAAATTAAAAGTACAAATTAAAAAATGCAGAAACAATTTAAGAGAAGTATTTGTATCAGATTATGTTATATGGCTTAAATACGAAAGTAAAGGTATTATGCGTCTAAACAGAGTAGCAAGAGGCATACTATACAGACAAGTTCCTTTTGCTAAAAACATAAGAGATGAACTTGAAAAACAGCCTATGTTTGCTGATATGGCTAATAGATTTAAAAACATAAGAAATAAAAAAGCCACTGAATTAGAAAATAGATATTTCAAATTCACTAAAACAGGTAATCCTTTGCCTGAAGAGTTGCAAAATCATATAGATTTTTATAAGAAAATGTAACCATAATAAAATTGACAAAAAAATAGTTTTTATATATAATATTACTCTATATAATAATATTTTAAACTCAATTTCTATTTTTTATGGAGACAACAAAAATGCAGCTTAATAAAAATATATTAGAAGTACCATATTCGTTAATAAGAGAACTTACAGAAAAAGCACAAAAAAAACAAGACAGCATAATGCTCACAATAGGAGAACCAGATTTACAGCCTCCAAAAGAATTAATTGATTATGGCTGTGAATATGCTAAAACACATGCTCTGCCATACACTCAATCCGGCGGAAGCGAACATTTAAGAGATTTGGTTGCTAAGCATTATAATAAATATTATGGTTCAAATGTTAATGCTAATAATATCACTATGCATATTGGTTCTATGGAAGGTATATCATCTGTATTTAGAACTATATTAAACATTGATGATGAAGTTATAATACCTACTCCATTTTTTTCACCATATGAACAAGCAGTTAAATTGTCTTATGGTAAAGTTGTATTTCTAGACACAAGAGAAGATAATCTTGTATTAAAGCCTGAAAAGATAGAAAAAGTTATAACTAATAAAACAAAAGCAATTCTTTTTAGTAACCCAGGAAACCCATCTGGATATATGCTAAAAAAAGAAGAGGTTGATGAACTTGTAAAATATTTTGAGAAAAAAGATATATTTGTTATAGCCGATGAAATATATTCTGCTATATCATTTTATCCATTTACATCTTTTGCTTCATACCCTTCTATAAAAGATAAAGTGATAATATTAAATGGTTTTTCAAAGTCGCATTCTATGACTGGCTGGAGAATAGGATACAGCATAACTCCTGAAGATGTAAGAAAATATTTAGTTAATGCTAGTTTTAATAATGTGGGTAGTATGGTTAGTTTGTCTTGTGCTATTGCTGAATATGCTTTAGAAAAATATCCTATCATAGAAAGTTATAGAGATATTTATAAAGAGAGGGCTTTTACTATGTCTAAAGAATTAACTGATTTAGGTTTTGATGTAATAGAGCCTAGGGGAGCTTTTTATTTGTTTGTAGGATACAGTAAGTTTTCTAAAGAGCCTTCACTTGATTTTTCTATGAGATTATTAGATGAAACTGGTGTTGCTGTTGTACCGGGTATTGCTTTTGGAAGTGAAAATTATTTTAGAATAGCTTTAACTCAAGAGATACCTATATTAAAAGAGGCTGTTAAGAGAATAAAAGATTTTTTAAATAAATAAAAACAATAAATAAAATAATTAAAAAAATAATAATATAATGGGGCTTTAAAAGCCCCTTGTTTTTTGAGATAGTTTTAATTTTTTATTAGTAAATATGGTTATATATAAAAATAATTATTTATTATTTTTTATTTAATATTAAATTTTGACAAAATAATTAGTTTGTTTATAATGTAAAAACATATTTTGGAGAAAAAACAATGAGTGAAAATAATGAAAATAAAGAAAACAAAAATAACGATATAGAAAAAAATGAAAATATAGAAAATAAAACTGAAGATAAAACTATTGAAACAAATCAAGAAAACGATTCTGATAATGCTGTATCAATAGTTGAAGATAAACTTCCATCAAGACTAATAATAATACCTGTAATGGGAAAGCCATTATTTCCAGGTCTTTATGCACCATTTCCAATACCAGCTTCTCAGGCTAATGCTGTAAACAAAGCCATTGCTGAAAATGATGGTTTTTTAGGTCTTAATTTGTATATACAAGATGAGCCTAAAGATATAAAAAAAACAACTATCGATGAAATATATAAAGTGGGCGTTGTTGTAAAAGTATTTAAAAAACTTAATCTTCCAGATGGAGGACTTAATCTCCTTATTAATTCAATTAAAAGATATAAAATAATTAGATACATTTCAACTGACCCTGTAATTAGAGCAGAGCCTTTATATATACCAGACATAGTAACAACAAATAATGATAAAGAGGCAAAAGAAATAAAAGCATATACAAGAGCTTTACTTTCTGAGGTAAAATCATTAAGCGAAAACAATCCTCTTTTTACAGAAGAGATGCGTCTTACAATGGTAAATGTAGATGATCCTGGTAAATTAGCAGATTTTGTTACTTCTATGATAAATGTTGAAAGAGCTAGTCAGCAGGAAATATTAGAAACTTTTGATGTACAGGAGAGATTAGAAAAAGTTTTACTTCTTCTTCAAAAAGAGAGAGAAATAACAAAACTTCAGCAAAAAATTCAAGGAAGCATCAACTCTAAAATACAAAAACAGCAAAGAGATTATTTTCTAAAAGAACAACTAAAAGAGATAAAAAAAGAATTAGGCTACGACACAGACCCTAAACAAAAAGATATAGATAAATATAAAAAAGAGTTAAAAGAGTTAAAAATAGTAGATGAAGTAAGAGAGAGAATGGAACAGGAAATAGAAAAAATTTCTACAATAGATACACATTCTCCAGAGTACACAGTGTCAAAAAATTATCTTGATACATTGTTTGCACTCCCTTGGAACAAAGAAAACAAAGAGAGAGAAGACATAACAAAAAGCAAAAAAATATTAGACAGAGACCATTATGGACTTGAAGATGTAAAAGAGAGAATATATGAGTTTTTGGCAGTGAGAAAACTAAACCCAGATAAAAAATCTTCAATACTATGTTTTGTAGGCCCTCCTGGTGTTGGTAAAACATCTATAGGAAAAAGCATTGCAGAGGCATTAGATAGACCATTCTTTAGATTCTCATTAGGCGGTATGAGAGATGAGGCAGAAATTAAAGGGCACAGAAGAACATATATTGGTGCTATGCCTGGTAAAATAATTGAGGCTCTAAAAATTGTTAAATCTAAAAACCCAGTTTTAATGCTTGATGAAATAGATAAATTAGGAGCAAGCTTTCAGGGAGACCCTTCTAGTGCATTGCTTGAAGTATTAGACCCAGAACAAAACTCTTCTTTTAGAGACCATTATCTTGATTTGCCTTTTGATTTATCTAATATTTTGTTTATTACAACAGCAAACACATTAGACACTATTCCAAGACCATTGCTTGACAGAATGGAAGTAATTAGACTATCTGGCTACATCATGGAAGAGAAACTAAAAATTGCTACCAAATATATAATACCAAGACAATTAAAAGCACATGGTTTAATTGCTAAAAATGTTAAGTTTACAAACAAGGCTATAGCAGATATAGTTAATGGTTATGCAAGAGAGGCAGGGGTGCGTAACTTCGAGAGAATGATAGAGAAAATATGCAGAAAAATTGCAGCCGATGTAGTTTCAAACAACAAGGAAAATTATAACATAACTATAGATTCTAAAGATTTAGAAAAGTACTTAAAAAAGCCAATATTTACAGAAGACTTCACAGAAAAAGACTTAAAGCCAGGAAATGCAATAGGTTTGGCTTGGACTTCTATGGGCGGGGCTACTTTAACTATAGAATCTATTAAAGTACAAGAGAAAAAAGATGCAGGCACTATAAACATAACAGGACAGCTTGGAGAGGTGATGACAGAGAGCGTGCAGATTGCCTATAGCTATGTAAAAAGTGTTGCTAAAAATTACGGCGTTGATGAAAATTATTTTAATGACGCTATAATACACTTACACATACCAGAAGGTGCTACTCCAAAAGACGGTCCTTCTGCCGGTATTACTTTAGCTACTGCTTTATTATCGCTTGCTATGAACAAAGTTATTAGAAATGATACTGCTATGACAGGTGAGCTTTCTCTCAATGGAAAAGTGCTTCCTATTGGAGGGCTTAAAGAAAAAACTATAGCTGCTAAGAGATTAGGTTTTATTAAGCATATTATAATACCTTTTGAAAATAAAAGAGATTTAGATGAAATACCTGATAAAGTTAAAAGTTCTCTTATTTTCCACCCTGTAAAGCAAGTAGAAGAGGTATTTGACTTTATGTTTAAATTAAATAAGCAAAACAAAAAAACTGATAAAGTATCAACTAAATCTAAAAAAACAAAAAAATAATTATTAAAATATTTATAATATAAAAGGCTTGAGCTTAAAAGTTTGAGCCTTTTTTATTATTATTGATTTTGTTTATTATTAATTTTAAATATATAAATTGTATATAAAAAATAATAATCCATTACAGTAAAATTATGCAACAAAAAACCTACGCTGCAAATTTGTATTGCAGTGTAGGTTGTAATTTTTGAAATTTTAAATTATTATAAATATATATGTAACCGCTACATATTATTCTGGTCTGGTCTGGTCTGGTCTGGTCTGGTCTGGTCTGGTCTGGTATAAAGTTTTTGTAATAAAATTGACTTTTATATCTTTAGACAATACTTTAAGTTGATTAGACATTACTGTATTTCTATCATCAAATTCATTAAGTTTAGCATTATTTATTAAGTCTTCTGTTACATAATTATTTGCCGCAATATTACTAAATCCATCTAAGCCAGCAATGTTTACATTTTTTATTTCTAGCTTAATCAACAATTTTAATAACATCAATGAAGCATTATCAAACATCTGTGATTCATTTATATAATCATTATAATTTAATATAATTTCTTTATCATTAGAATTATCTATTATATTTTTTATATTTGAAGTTATTACATATGTGGTATTTATATTATCAATACTCTCAAATCTTTTTTTATTAGTAATAAAAACAATGTTAGTGTTAAAATCTTTTGGTATAAAATTAATAGATATTATTAATGGATCATTTTGATTTATAAAATTACATATATTATCTTTTTCACGTATTAAAGATTGTCCTGGAGCTAATAATAAAAGATCTCTATTTGATAATAATTGTTTTATTTTTATTAGGTTATCAGAATCATCTATATAATGTTTTTGATGATTTAAATATAATTCTTTTATTAACTCTTTATTAAATATAGATCTTTCATTAATAGGTATATTATTAATTATTTTATTAATTGAATTAATATTTAAACTTTGCATATTAATCAAATATGAAGCATAATTAGGATGACATTTATTAACTGCAGCTAGATAATATGGAACTGAATATCCCCAAGGAGTTTTACTGAAAATCTTATTTAAATATTTATCTATAATATTTAATATAGGCAATATATTATAGTTTTTATTATAATTTTCATTTAAATATTGAGTAAAAAGTTCTGTATTTAAATTACCAGCTCCTCTACCCATGCCAAATACAGAAGAATCTATTATTAAATTTCTATTATGATGTAGTTTTAATAATGCTAATGCATTAGAAAATGATAATTGTAAATTGTTATGAGAGTGAAAACATATAGATATATCTTTATCCAAATTATTATCAATTAAGAAAAATAATCTTATAACATCTTTTTCATGTAATACACCTGTAGAATCTACAATAGAGAAACATGAAGGTTTTAAAACATTTACTTTTTCTATTAAAGATAATAGCTCATAATCTGAATATGAATCAATATTTGTTGGATTTACAAATACATCATATCCTTTTTGCTTTATTTTTTGCAAAGCTGATAAAGCATTATCCACTTCAGTTTTCTTCAAAGTCATTCTTATTACATCTACAATATTTCTTTCAGGAAGTTTTTCTATATCACATTTACCATAATCTATCATTAAAGATATTTTAGAATTTTTTTTATCAGGTATTATATTATCTAATATATTAACATCTGGAAATACTGTTTTATTTTTATCAAATTTAGAATTATTATTAAAAAAACCTACTTCAATATAATCTATATTAGAGTTTATTAAATCTGCTATTATTGAAATAATAGCTTTTTCACCAAATTCCCAATTATTAATATATCCACCATCTCTTAAAGTACAATCTAATATTTCTATATTATTCATATATCCCTCATATAATTTTTATATAAAAATTCTGCAAATGTAAAATCTATTTCATTATCTATATCTACAGCCTCAAAATCATCAATTAAATAGAAATTAGGCTTATATCCTAATAAATCTTTTCTTTCTATCATTATATCTCTTGATATTATTGAAATTGCAAGATTTAACGATATTATGTTTGGTAAATCTTGACTTCTTGGTTTTTTATTTGGATCATAGTTAATAGGTTGCCCATTAAGCCACATAAATTCTTTTACTAAATTCACAGTGTTTAATGAATCATATTTATCTATATTGTTTATATATTCATTAATACATTTTTCTATAGTTTCATCTTTTATTATTGGATTTGTAGCATGTGCATATAATACAACATCACAACTCATATTTTCTGCTATATTTTTATATACTTCATTTATAGAAACTTCATTAGATGCATAATATTCATCTCTTTTTACAGTTTCTACGCCCATATTTTTGGCTATTTCTAACATTTCATCAGAATTTGAATTAACAACTATTCCATCAATTCCTTTGATTCTTTTTAATTGCTCAATTTTTATTTCTAATAAAGAACTGCCAGCAAATGGACGTATATTTTTGTTTTTTACCCTCATAGAACCTGATCTTACAGGTATTAAAGCTTTAATAATCATAATATTTATTCCTTATAATTTTATACAAAAAAACCTATGCTGCATTATTATATTGCAACATAGGTTGTAATTTTTGAGTTTTTGTATTATGATATATATATATACAATCGCTGTATAAAATATTAGGTCTGGTCTGGTCTGGTCTGGTCTGGTCTGGTCTGGTCTGGTCTGGTCTGGTCATACAAACTTCTAGCTATCAAATAGTCCCTCTCATTATTAATATCTAAAAATTCATCATTTGGTATTACAAATAAATATGGTTTATTTCCAAAAAAATAAGAATTTTTTTTCATTTGTAAATATGGTTGTATAAATATTCCTCCATCTTGCATATAATATTTAGGTAATTCCTTTGCTGGTATATGTCTGCCAGAATAAGGATTATAATTTAGTGGATGTTTATTTTCATCCCATAAATGTTCTTGAAATTCTATTACAGATAGTAAAGAATCAAAATCATTACCATTAAATGATAAAAATTTATCAATAGCTTTATCATAAGTTTCAGGTTTAATAAATGGATTTGTACAATGAGTCCAAATAACTATATCAGTTGTTATCAAATCACACATATTTCTTATCATATCATTGGCTGATGCCAAAGTTTCATCACAATAATATTCCGGTCTTAACACTGTTTCAGCACCATATTTTTTAGCATGTTCTATCATAGTATTAGAGTCAGAACCAAAAACTATTCTATCAATATTTTTACACTGTTGTAATTGCTTAATTTTATTAGATATTAAAGTATCACTTCCAAGTTTTAACATAGATTTATTTTTAATTCTGACACTTCCTGCTCTTGCAACTATTACTGCTGTTATTTCCATATAAAATTCCTTAATATTACTTATTTTATAATAAATTTATTTCTAAAATTATCACGTAACTTTTTTATAGGTATCCACCAAGATAATTCATTTATTAAACAATTTACATTATTGATAATTGCATTTATTTTATTAGAATTAACATTAATAATATTTTCATTATTATTGATTCTAGTAATATTTATATTAATACCATTCTCAATATTCTTTATTTTATCTAAATAATGGTAACCAAAATAACTATGCATATCCCTAATTCTATTTTGAATATTTTTAAATAAAATATCATTAGTTATATTTTTATTTGTGTCTATTATAGGAGATAATATGTCAGAATAAAAATAAGGGTTATAGAAATTATTATTTATTGGAACATAATTATCTATAGAAAAATTATCCTCAATTTTTATTTGCTGTTTATATAAATAATGTACATCTTTACCAAAATATTTGGCTTCATATAATATTGAAGATGACATACCTATAACTTTTTTTATTTTATCAGAAGTTAAAAAATAGTAAGTTGGTATATCATAAATTATATCTATATAATTTACTGAATTAATATAATCAAGAATATCTTTAGGTATATTGGCATCAATCCTTGTACAATAATAAAATTTACTATAGTCTTTTGATAATTTTTCTAATTCATCTTTAAAATCAATAAAGCTTAAAAATTTTTTTTCTTTCTTTACAGATATATCTATTGGGTTTTGGCTTATTAAAATGGCTGAATTATCCATTAAAAAGCTATCATCAAATTGTACAACTCTTTTTATATAATTTTTCCAATAATTAGCATGAAAATATTCATAATCACTAGATAGTCTATATTTAAGTAATATTTCAAATATTTTTTTATTATTTGTATTTATTGCAAATGATAAATCCTCCCCTAATTTGAAAAGATGAAAAGCTATATTAATATAAGTAATATTTAACTTGTTAAATATATTAGTTATATCACATCCTAGTTCAAATCCTAAAATTAAACATTCATTATTTATAAATTCATTTAAATATCTTAATGAATCATTATTTATACTATTAATGTCATATAAATAATACATTTTTTCTATATTGGAGATACCACTTTTATAGAAAAAATCTTCTCTTCTAAATCCAATATTACCAATTGATTCTATTTTTATATTTGAGGCTTGTTCTATCAAATTAGATATAATATCTATAACCCAATAATGATGTACTTTAATAACATCTATATCAAAACTTAAAAAATCACTTGTATATATTATTCTTTTTATCATAAAACACCTTATATTTTTAATTATTATTTATTAATCTAAACCATTTTCTAAAAATTTTTTATATGTTTGATGACCATGCCAACCATATTTTAAATAGTTATTTAAATTTTGTGCTGAATTATTTTCTGGGAATATATCTTTATTATATAAATCTTTTCTAACAAAAAAAGCATTTATTCCTGATATATTTGTAGCCACTAATTCATATCCTTTTATTTTGGCTAAATCTACAATTGATTGCAATGAAGCTCCCTGTTTTTCTGTACCATCCCATATATGATTTGCATTATAAGGCATAACCCATTTAATAGGCGGAGGGAATTTCACATTATATTCTATTATGACTACTCTAGGATTTATTACATCTATAGCTTTAAATACATGATAATCATTACCATCTATATCTATTGATAATAAATCAATATCCTTAATAATTATTGCTTTTGTAGTGGATATTAAATCATTTATATTTTCTCTTGTAATAAAAGCATTTATTACTTGAAGTTTAGATTTAGATATCAAATACTCGTAATATTCATTTATTTTATCACAATAATCTTTATTTCCTTCTATAAATACTCCTTCCCAATCTTGAAATAAAAGATAATGGCAATTACATTCTATTCCATCTTGAACACCAAATTCTATAAAAAATTTATTAGTTGTTCCTATCCTATTAAAAATTTCATTTATTATTCCATCCTCATCATTTTGACTATAAACTTTATATCCATAATTCTCTAATCTTTTTGGATCGTTTAATATATTAGTATAATTTATTTCATTAATTAAAAACTCATGCATATTATGAACATAATGATTTATATTTAACATACAACTATTTATGCTATTAATATTATTTATTATATTATTATTTAAATTACTAATATTATTATTTAAATTACTGATATTATTATTAATGTTTATAATGATATTAGTAATATCATCTGTATTATTATTAATATTATATAAATTAATAAAATAATATTTAACTAAATTCCTCAATTTTTTAAAAGGTATCCACCAAACTATATCATTAATCATTTTTGTTATATCATCATTTATTTTCATTTCTACTCCTAAAAAAATTATGCAACAAAAAACCTACGCTGCAAATTTGTATTGCAGTGTAGGTTGTAATTTTTGAGTTTTTGTATTATGATAAATATATATACAATCGCTGTATAAAATATTAGGTCTGGTCTGGTCTGGTCTGGTCTGGTCTGGTCTGGTCTGGTCTGGTCTGGTCTTATTTTAAATTTATCTCTGAAGTTTTCACGCCATTTTTTTACTGGTATCCACCAAACTAAATCGTTAATTATTTTGGTTATATCATCATTGATTTTCATTTCTACTCCTAACAAAAATTATGTAATAAAAAACCTATGCCGCATTATTATATTTAGTATAGCATCTAAGAACAATTACTATCATTTCATACATAACTTACTTATCCCTTATTAAGGATAATTAACATACTTTTATTTTACAATAACACAATATGAACTAGAATAAGGTTTCTTATATAGCTACAAATATCACAAACTTTCACATTTAAATTATAATCTATTCTAATAAAAAAATCAATCTATAAAATATTTTATATACTTGAAATAATAATAAAATTTTTATATAATGTTTATCGTGTGTTTTTTCTAAAAAGTTTTACACACACATTTTACTAGGAGGAAATATTATGGCTTCAGTTATTATTGTAGGTACACAGTGGGGTGATGAAGGCAAGGGAAAAATTGTTGATTATCTTGCTAATAAGGCTCAGTATGTAGTTCGTTCTCAGGGCGGAAGTAATGCAGGACACACCGTTGTTGTTGATAATGTAAAATATAAATTAAGGCTTCTTCCTTCTGGTATACTTCATAAAGATAAAGTATGCATTATAGGTAATGGTGTTGTAATAGAGCCTAAGGTGTTTTTAAGTGAAATTGACGGTCTTATAGAAAGAAAAGTTAATATGTCTAATTTAAAAATATCTAACAGAGCTCATGTTCTTATGCCTTATCATAAAATATTAGATGAACTTCAAGAAGAGGATTTAGGTGAAAATAAACTCGGCACTACTAAAAACGGAATAGGTCCTTGTTATATGGATAAAGCAAGCCGTTTGGGTATAAGAATAGTTGATTTAATGAATAAAGAAGTGTTTGCTAAAAAATTAAAGTTTAATGTTGAACTTAAAAACAAACTTCTTAAAAAGCTTTATAATCATGAAGGAATTAATTACGAAGAGTTATTAAAAGAGTATTTGGAATATGCTGAGAGATTAAGACCTTATGTTGCTGACACTACTACAATATTAAACAAAGCTATAAAAGAAAAGAAAAACATATTATTTGAAGGTGCTCAGGCTACTATGCTTGATTTAGACCATGGAACTTACCCATTTGTAACATCATCATATCCTGCTGCTGGGGGTGCTTGTACTGGTTCTGGAGTTGGACCTAGAAAGATAGATAATGTTATAGGAGTTGTTAAGGCTTATTCTACAAGAGTTGGAGAAGGACCTTTCCCTTCAGAGCTTTTCGATGATGTAGGACAGTTTATAAGAGATAAGGGCGGTGAATACGGTACTGTTACAGGAAGAGCAAGAAGATGCGGTTGGCTTGATGCTTGCGTTATAAAATATGCTTCATACATAAATGGGCTTGATTCTGTAGCAATTACTAGACTCGATATATTAGATGAATTAGAAAAGCTAAAAATATGCGTTGCATACAAATATAATGGTGAAATATTAGAAGACTATCCAGCTGACTTGGATATACTTTCAAAAGTTGAACCTGTATATGAAGAGTTTGACGGCTGGAAAACAAGCACTACAAACATTAGAGAATATGATAAGCTTCCAGAAAATGCTAAAAAATACTTAAAAAGATTAAGCGAAGTAATAGACACAGAAATATCAATAGTGTCTGTTGGAGCTGGAAGAGATGAAACTATCATAATAAAAGATATTTTTTAATTGAATATTAAAGTTATTTTATAGTATTTTGACTTTTAGCTTCTATTTTGCTATAATATATTTATGAATGAGTTTAACATCACTGTAGATACATTAAATAAAAAGAATGATTGTTTTGTAAGATATCTTTTTTCAAATCTTGGAAATGAGAAAATAGTATTAAATTTTGTTAATGCCGTTATGGCTAATTTAAACTTCAAAACTTTTGAAACTTTAGAGATACTAAACCCATTTAATTTACAAAAATATCTTAATTCAAAAGAAAGCGTTGTGGATATAAAATGCACATCAGATACAGGCGAAGTTGTTATAATAGAAATACAATTACAAGGAAATGAAACTTTTATTAAGAGAACATTATTTTATTGGGCTAGTAATTATAGTTTGAACCTAAATAAAGGTGATGATTATAATAAACTTCTTCCTGTTATAAGCATAAATATTTTAGACTTTATTTTATTTGACGGCATAGAAGATTGCTATAGCTGTTATATATTAAAAGAACTAAAACATAACAAGATACTTACAGACCATTGTCAATTTCATTTTTTGGAATTGCCGAAATTTAATCATAATAAAAAACTAAATAAAGATTTAAATAGTTGGTACAAATTTTTTATTGGAGGCGAAAGAATGTCAAACCTAATAAAAGAAAATACAATATTTGATGAAGTAGATAAAAAATGCAAATCATTTATATCAGAAAATCCATTGCTTGATGCATATAAGATAAAAGAAGCAGAAGAATATTTTCAAAGAGAAACACTGCATAGAGAATTGGAGAAAGGTATAGAGCAAGGCATAGAGAAAGGCATAGAACAAGGCAGAGAACAAGGCAGAGAAGAAGGTAAAAAATATAGTACATTAATAATAGCGAAAGCGATGAAAGATAAGGGAATGGACACAAACACAATAATGGAGTTAACAGGTTTAAATGAAGAAGAAATAAAGAAGCTTTAACGTTTATCAATTTTTGTTTTTAAAAATATAGATATTTTTTATATATGAAGCTAGAACATTTATAAACCCAAAACAATTGCACTTTCGCGAAGCGTGCTCGAAGGGCGAAAACTTTGATGAAGTCCGCAGAACGACCGAAGAAAGTACCTTTAGGTATGAGTACAAAGGCGGGAAAATAACAATAGAAAGTTGAATAAAAAATTATTATATAGTGATAATCTTTAAGTTTATCGATAAGCATATTTTAGAGGAATAAAAATGCAATAAAAAAGGGAGGCAGTTAAGCCCCCCTTATTTTTTAAGCTTTTAACACTCTATTATAGAGCAGGCAAATACCAAGTAATACCAGTAGAAGCAGCAAAAGATACTGGAATTGTAGATTGGCTAGCAACTTCACCGTTTACATCCATCTCAAAATACCATTCCAAATCTTTAACAGGAGTAACATAAAGCTCAGCATAAGCTCCCCAAGCTAAAGCATGAGACATTTTTTCTACGCTAGCAACACCTTCTCTAGCTTTAGTTTTAGAACCAGATAGAGTATAACCTAAAGAAGGCTCAAAATATAAGCTGACATAATCACTATTAGCAGCTAAAGATAAAACAGGTTTGATTGCAAATTTATATGGGCTTACATCATATACATCAGATTGTTTAAAAGAAGTTGTTACATCAAAAGTTGATGCATCATAACCTTCAGCAGTAAAATTATCTAAATTGCTACCTTTTAGAGCTGTATAATATTCTACTCTAACATATGGGTTAACAGTAACATCGCCTACTTGAGTATTTAAGAAATAGAATCTTGCTTGTATGCCGAAAGCCTCAGAAACTGCTTTAGCACCTGCAACTTCTTTTGAACTATTTCTATAGTAAGCATATAATCTTACAGCATTGAAAGCATCTATTCCTGTATAATATCTGAATTGAATATTATTGAAAGCTACGCCTGTATATTTATAACCAGCAGAACCATTTAATTTATCTGTAACAGCAACCTGTATAGGAGCAATAAATCTTATACTATTATTTAAAGCATTAATCATTAATACAGGAGTATGTACTTGTAAGTTCTTATCAATATAAGTAAAGTTATAGCCGACACCGACACCTATAACATCAGATGTATAACCTATACCGGCAGAAAGCGTAGGCTTAAAATATGTAGTATAAGTACTAGTACCATTCTTATCTGCATTAAGAATAGCGCCTAAATATCCTTTATCTGCTTTAAAACCGAATGTACCTTTGATTGTGTCGTTGCCAAGAACAAAACCTAATTGATCCATTCTTGCTCTAAATTGATTACCATGTACTAGGAAGTCAATCCAACCATCACCTTTACCGTACATACCAAATACTGATGCACTTGCTATAGTCAATAAAGCCATAGCGGTTAATAAAACCTTTTTCATTTTTTTCTCCTAAATTTTTTTATAGTTATACCCTTTAGGGCATTAACTCCTAAAATAAAAAATAAATGAAAATGTTCCCACTTAAGAGAACTAATTACTCATAGTTTTAAATATATGGAATTTTAGAAAAATGTCAATATGATTTTTGATAAATTTAGGACAAAACTTTTAATTTGTATATAAAATAACAACAAAAAACACATTTTTGTAAAATATTTTTTTAAAAAATCATAAATTAACATAATACAAACTAGTTAAAAAACACGAAATTGTAAAAAAATAAGAGGCTTTCCCAAACGTACGCAGACGCGAAAACCCCTCATTTTATTTAATACTTAAAATAATTATTTCTTTAAGCAATAGCCTTTTTCTTTCTTGTTATTATCTGTAATATTATAAGAGCAGCTATCAAGCCTATTCCTATTATATCAGTGTAGAATTCTGGATATATAGATAAAAGACCAGCCGCTATAAATAAAATCCTCTCAATAAAGTTACATTTTCTAAATACATATCCATCAAGACCAGCAGATACTCCAAACATACCAATAAGCGAAGTAATAAGTATAGGTATCACCTCAACAAAAGTAGTATTAATCATAAGTATTTGCGGATTAAATATAAACATATAAGGTATAATAAAAGCACCTATAGAAAGCTTCGTAGCCTCAAAACCAGTTTTAAGCGGGTCAGACTTAGCAATAGCAGCACCAGCCATAGCAGCCAAAGCAACAGGAGGCGTAACGTCTGCTATTATACCAAAATAAAATACAAACATGTGAGCCGCTAAAGGTTCAAAGCCAAGCCCTATTATAGCACCAGCAGCAATAGTAGAAGTAATTAAATAATTCGCAGTTGTAGGCACACCCATACCAAGTATAATAGAACTAATCATAGTAAGCATAAGGAGAAGTATAGATATTCCGCCTGATATAGATATAAGCCCTGCACCAATTTTTAAACCTAAACCTGTTAATGTAATAACTCCTATTATAATTCCAGCCATAGCACAAGCAACAGCAACACTTATAATGTTTCTTGCCCCATTAACAAATACATCTATTAAGTCATTAAAAGTAAAGCTTCTCTCTCTCTTAAGAATTATATCAACTATAGAGTTAATAATAGCAACCAACCCAGCAGCAATTATTCCCATAAGTCCAGCATATATAGCTGTTTTACCAAGTACAAAGAAATATATTATAGTTGCAAGAGGAATAACCAAATAACCCTTCTTCATTAAAAGCTCGCCAATCTTTGGAAGTGAATCTCTTGATAAACCTTTAAGCCCAGTTTTTTTAGCTTCCAAATGTACCATTATAAATATACCAGTAAAATAAAGTATAGCAGGTATAATAGCAGCCTTAGCAACTTCCTTATAAGGAATCCCTAAACTCTCAGCCATTAAAAAAGAAGCAGCACCCATTATAGGAGGCATTAATTGTCCTCCAGTAGAAGCAGAAGCCTCAACAGCACCCGCAAACTCTGGTCTATATCCTAAAGACTTCATCATAGGTATAGTAAAACTTCCTGTACCAACAGTATTAGAAACAGAACTTCCAGAAACAGTACCAAACATAGCACTAGTAAGTACAGCAACCTTTGCAGGACCTCCGTCATAACTTCCAGCTATAGCATTACATATATCTATAAAAAATTGACCTATTCCTGTCTTATCAAGCAAAGCACCAAAAAATATAAACAAAAATATAAATGTAGCAGATGCCCCAATAGGAGTACCCATTATACCTTCAGTGTTATAATATAAATGTGAAACAAGTCTCTGTATAGAATATCCTCTGTGATTTAAAAATCCAGGTGCATATGCCCCAAATAAAGCATAAACTATAAAAACTAATGATATTATAAGTATAGGTGTACCCACTATTCTTCTGCAAGCTTCAAACAAAATTAATATACCTACAATACCTATAATAATATCAGTAGTATTGTATATGCCTGCCCTTCTTACTAAACTGTCAAAATTAATACTAATATAAAGCCAAGAACAAGCACCAACTATCGCAATTATCACATCATACCAAGGAAGTTTATCTTTAGGCATATCCTTCTTCATAGGAAATAGTAAATATGCAAGTGCCATAACAAAAGCTAAATGCGTAGCCCTCACCACCTGAGCAGTTATCTTACCAGACAAAATAGAATAAAGCTGAAACAAACAAAAAGCCACAGATATAACTATAATTAAATATTTCTTCCAATCTTTAAATCTTCTATATCTCGATTCACTGTCATATTTACTCATGTAATCATCTAACTCTTCTGCAGTTACATGTATAATATCATGATTATTATGCTTCATTTACGCCCCCTTATCATATTTTTTATTAATTCTATTAACGATACATTTCTATATTTTATATTTATATTAGTCTGAGGTTTAAACAAACTTTTAAGCATTATTTCATTATCATCTATCGTTATGCTATGCTCAGCAATAATGCCTACAAATAAATAAAAATCTTTAATGATTCTATTTATATTATTAATTTCTATATTATCATCTTTAATAATAATATTTTCATTATTTTCAGGTTCAGCTATACCAGCACCATAAGAAACGAAAGTTGTTTTATCTAATATTATATTACCATTTTCATCTATAATATAATAATCTCTCACCCTTCCCTTATTAACTGAATGCGTGTATGAAATTATAAATTCTTTTTTTTCTAAATGATATATATATTTATTATTATCTTTTACGCTTTTTAGTACTAATCTTGGAAATATAGGAATAGTAATAAAAAGCAGTAAAGATAATAATACTACAATAATTTTCTTCATATAAAATAATATTAATTATATTATTTTACCTGATATCCTAATTCTTGATAATATTTTAAAGCACCAGGGTGGAAAGGTATAGATATTCCTTCATAAGATTGATTAATATCTAATTCCTCACCTTTAGCATGTGCTGTAATTAAATCAGCTTTTTTATCAAATAAAGTTTTTAGCATATTATAAACATCTTCTTCAGGTATATTGTTATTAACAGCTATTGTAGCTTTTACAGCAACAGCTTTAGTATCCGCAACAACACCCTTATAAGTATTAGCAGGTATTACTACTTCTGTATAATAATTATATTTTTTCATTATATCAGCAATCTCAACATCGTCCAAACCAACCATTACTATATCAGTAGATAATGATAATTCCTGTAAAGCAGCATTAGGAATTCCTGCAACTATAAAACAAGCATCTAATGTGCCATTTTGTAAACCATCGCTAGATTCTTTGAAAGAAAGACTTGATTTTTGTATATCATTAAAAGTTAAACCATAAGCTTCTAATATTTGTTTAGCATTAAACTCTGTTCCGCTTCCAGCATCTCCAACAGATACTCTCTTTCCTTTCATGCTTGCTATATTAGTAATACCGCTTGCTTTTGTAGCAGCTATTTGAACAATCTCAGGGTATAATGTGAGCATTGCAGAAAAATTAGTTAAAACCTCTCCGTCAAAAATATCAGTTCCATTATAAGCATAATACATAACATCATTTTGAACTAATGCTAAATCTGCTTCATGCATATTTAATAATCTTAAGTTTTCAGCAGAAGCACCAGTAGATTGAGCAGTAACATTCATAGCTTCTATATTACTATTCCATATATTAGCGATAGCTCCTCCAAATGAATAATAAGTACCGCTAGTACCGCCTGTAGCAAAAATGTAATTTTTATTATTACTTTTACTGCAGCTAAATAATAATAATAAACTGAACATAATAATAATTTTTTTCATAACAATTCCCCTTAACATAAGTTACTTGATTATAATATAATTTATTGGTAAAAAGTCAATATTACTACTTACAATAATAAAATATTTTTATATATTTTTACAACACAATAATTTACACATTAAAACATAATGTTAGTACAATAAAACTTTTTTAATAAATATTAAAATACATATAAAGACTTTTAATAAAATATTTTTTCTTAAAAAATTAAAAAAAAATACAAAATAAATTTGACTTTATTTTTAATATACCTATACTATGTACATAGAAAAAATAAAAATGGGAGATTATTTAATGAAAAAAATACTAATAGTTGGCGGAGTAGCTGGCGGAGCTTCTGCAGCTGCAAGACTTAGAAGATTAAACGAAGAAGATAAAATTATATTATTTGAAAAAGGCCCGCATGTTTCTTTTTCCAACTGTTCTCTTCCTTATTATGTCGGAGGCCTCATACCAAATGAGGAAACTTTGCTTTTAATGTCTCCCGAAAAGTTTTTGAAACAGTTTAATGTAGATGCAAGAACTAATAGTGAGGTTGTATCAATAGATAGAGAGAAAAAAGAAGTTACGGTGATAAGCGAGGGTAAGGAATATAAAGAGAGCTACGACAAACTGATATTATCTATGGGTGCTAAACCTATAGTTCCTCCGATCAAAGGAATTGAAAAAGTTAACATTTTCACTGTTAGAAATGTTGTTGATATAGCTAAAATACATTCTTTCTTAGGCGGCAAAAAAAATGCTAAAGTTGCTGTTATTGGAGGCGGTTTCATTGGTATAGAAATGGCTGAAAATATTAAAGAAGCTGGTCATGATGTAACTATTATAGAAGCTTTGCCTCAAATTATGAAGCCTTTCGATTATGATATGGTTCAAATTCTTCATAGAGAACTTATAGATAATGGCGTTAATTTAATAGTAGAAGATAAAGTTGAGAGCTTTGAAGAGAATACTGTTGTACTTGCTTCTGGTAAAAAGATAGAGGCTGATGCTGTTATACTTGCTATAGGTGTTGCTCCTGAAACTGATATTGCTGTTAAGGCTGGTATTGAACTTGGTAAAACTAAATCTATTAAAGTTGATGCTAATTATAGAACTAATGATAAAGATATTTATGCTATAGGAGACGTTATAGAAATTTACGGAGCTTTATGTCAGGATTATTACAGACTTGCTTTAGCTGGTCCTGCTCAAAAACAAGCTCGTGCTGTAGCTGACCACATTAATGGAAGAACTGTTGACAACAGAGGATATATTGGCTCTTCTGTAATTAAAGTATTTAGATATAATGGTGCTTCTACTGGTCTTTCTGAAGGCTATATTAAAGCAATGAATCTAAATATCAATTATGACACTGTAGATATTATACCTTTTGATAGTGTTTCTATTATGCCTAGTGCTAAGCTTTTACATTTCAAATTAATATATGAAGTACCTACTGGTAAAGTATTAGGTGCTCAGGCTATTGGAAGAGGAAATGTTGATAAGAGAATAGATGTTATTGCTACATTAATAAAATTCGGCGGTACTATTTATGATTTGAAAGATTTAGAATTATGTTATGCTCCTTCTTTCGGTACTGCTAAAGATGTTGTAAACTTCGCTGGTTATGTTGCTTCTAACCTTATGAATGGCGATTTCAAACAAATACATTATAGTGATGTAAGAAATATTTTAGAAAAAGACCCTGAAGCTTATTTCTTAGATGTAAGACTTAAAGAAGATTTCGAAGCTGGTCATTTAGAAAAAGCTGTTAATATACCTCTTGGTGCTTTAAGAAGCAGATTCGATGAAGTACCTAAAGACAGACCTGTTTATATTACATGTAAAACTGGATTAACTAGTTATACAGCTTGTAGAATATTAATTAATTTAGGATTCACCAATGTTGTTAATGTTTCAGGTGGATTCATAGGTTTATCACAGTATGAATATTACAATGATAAATTCTATAATAGAAAACCGATACTAACTAAATATTTTGCATAACTTCTTATATTGTTGTATATGGGAGGCTGTTCTAGCCTCTCATTTTTTTTGCATATTAAAAAAATATTGTTACTACATGTAATAATATACCATATTTACATACATAAAAGTTTTTTTTATGTAGTTTCCGGTAATATTTTTAAAAAATATTGTTATTTATTATATAATAAATTTGGCCTTTTATATATAAATGATATCTTTAAAAAAAGAGCTTATAAATATAATAGCCCATATACAACAAAATAGAAGTATAAAAAATACAACAATATAAGATATTATGCAATTAGAGGTTTATAGAAAAATGAAAAAAATTATAATATTTATTTTAATTACAGTTTTAATGCTATTATCATGCAAAAATAATTCTACAAATGTAGATACTGATAATAATAATGGAAGTAACACAGGCGAAAACAACAACAATGGAAACAATGGTGAAAATAATAATGACCCTACTGTAACCCCAGAAGAACTTGAAAAATACGGTATAGAGATAGACTCTGCAACAACAGAAAACATAGAAAAAGCTTTAAATCAATACTACCAAGATAAAGGAGAATACAAAGTAATTTTCAAATGAAATTCAACTATTCAATATACTAGTCTTACATCAATAGCTTCATTACTTAATGACATAACATTAAAAAATATAAATGTAATAGTAAGTTTTGAACATGTTAATTTTCAAAATAACAAACTAAATGAACGTATATTACAAGGAAATCAAGACAATTCAAACATAGTTAAAGTAATTCTTCCAGATAATATAACAACTATAGGAAGATATGCATTTTCTTGTGTTAATCTTACAAATGTTAATATGCCTAAGAATTTAAAAACAATATAAAGTGCAGCTTTTGATAAATTGAAAATGGAAAAACTTATATTTCCTGATGGATTAGAAACTATAGAAGGTTTTGCTTTTAGTGTATGTAATATGAAAACTGTAGTAATACCTGATTCTGTAACATCTATTGGAGAACAAGCATTTGAAAGTTGTAAAAATTTAATAGAATTAAAACTGCCTAATAATATAAAAACTTTAGAAACGAGAGTTTTTTCAAGCTGTTATGCATTAAAAAGTATAACAATACCTGCTTCTGTTATAGAAATTAAAGAATTTGCATTTTATTATTCAACTGGGTTAGAAAGTATTATATTTTTATCAACAACTCCTCCTACTATTGGACAATCAGCTTTTTCAGGAACTGTATTAAAAACTATTTATGTGCCAAAAGGAAGTAAAGAACAATACGAAAAATTAAAAGGTCAGGCAGGCATACCAGATAGTATAGAAATAATAGAGCAACAATAAAATTAAGAGGTTTATATAAATGAAAAAAATTATAATATTCACTTTAATTACAGCTTTAATGATATTATCATGTAAAAATAATTCAACAAATGTAGACACTTCACAAGACAACAACAATGAAAACTCAGGTAATAACAATAATAATGGAAACAATGGAGGCTCTACTGTAACCCCAGAAGAACTTGAAAAATACGGTATAGATATAGCTAGTGCCACTACTCAAACAATTGAAGAAGCCTTAAAAAAATATGCTGCTGACCATAGCGGAGAATATAAATTAATATTTAAAGGAACAGCACTTATTGAATATACTAAACCTGTCTCAATAGCTTCATTACTCAATAACATAGCATTAAAAAATATCAGCATAACAGTAAATTTTGAGAATGTTAATTTTCAAAATAATAAACTAAGCGATGGAATATTACAAGGTATTCATACAAATTTAAATGTAGTTAAAGTAGTTCTTCCAGATACTATAATAACTATAGGAAGAGAGGCATTTCATTGTGTTAATCTTACAAATGTTAATATGCCTAAGAATTTAAAAACAATAGAAAATTTAGCTTTTAATAAATTGAAAATGGAAAATGTTATACTGCCTGATGGATTACAAACTATAGGACGTTCTGCTTTTAGTATATGTAATATAAAAACTGTAGTGATACCTGATTCTGTAATATCTATTGGAGAGAGAGCATTTGAAGCATGTAGGGAATTAACTAAAATAACATTACCTAATAGTATAACAACTTTAGAAAGCTCAATTTTTGCAAGCTGTTCTGCATTACAAAGTATAACAATACCTGCTTCTATTACAGAAATAAAAGGATTAGCTTTCTATTATGCTAAAGCTTTAGAAACTGTTACATTTTTATCAAAAACTCCTCCTACTATTGGACAATCAGCTTTTGATGGTACAGCTTTAAAAACTATTTACGTACCAATAGGAAGTGAATCACAATATGAAGCATTAAAAGGTCAATCTGTCATACCAGAAAATGTAAATATAATAGGAAAATAATATAAAATAATATACAACAATATAAGAGGTTTATTCAAAATGAAAAAAATACTTATACCTATTTTAATTACAGCTTTAATGATATTATCATGTAAAGAAGTGCCAACAGATGTAAACACTTCACCAGATAATAATAACTCAAGCAACACAGGTGATAATAACAATGGTGAAAATAATGATAATATATCTACTGTAACACAAGAAGAACTTGATAAATACGGCATAGATATAGACTCTGCAACAACAGAAAAAGTAAAAGAAGCTTTAAATATGTACTATCAAGATAAAGGAGAATACAAATTAATTCTTAAAGGAACTTCTACAAAAACTTACAATGGCAGAAAAAATGGAGATACTATTGCTGGAATGGTAGAAAATACTAAAATTAAAAATGTAATAGTATCTTCAGAAAATGTAAAGTTTATAAATAATAAAATTCCAGATTGTTTATTTGGAGGAGAACAAAATTATAATACAAGTATAGCAAAAATAATTATACCAAATACTATAACTGAAATAGGAAAAGATGCATTTGATTGCCATATATTAACAAATCTAAATATACCTAAAAACTTAGTTACAGTTAGAAGCAATGCTGTTTATGGAATACAAATGAAAAAATTAGAATTACCTGAAACATTAACATATATAGATGACAGAGGTTTTTATGCATCTCAACAACTTGAAGAAATATATATACCAGATTCAGTAACTTACATGGGAGTAAGTGCATTTGGTTCTTGTATAAAGGTAAAGAAAATACATATTCCAAACAATTTAGAGATTTTAAATGACACTGTATTTGAAAATTGCCCTTTATTAGAAAATATAACTATACCTGCCTCTGTTAAAGAAATAAAAAAGTATGCTTTCCATATGGCTCAATCTTTAACAACTGTTACATTTTTATCACCTACTCCTCCTATCATTGCTAGAAATGCTTTTAATTATTGTAGTAACTTAAAAACTATTAATGTTCCAAAAGGAAGTAAAACATTATACGAACAATTAAAAGGTAATGGTATACCAGGCGCTGCTAAAATAATAGAATATTAGAATTAATAAATATTTAATAATGAAGAAAGAAATTATATTCTTTTTTCATTATTAATTTTTTATAATTATTTAAAGAGAAAAATATATCTTTCCTGTTTCTATATTCGCTTTTACAACAAAAATCTTAACCCTGTCCCCAAGTTCATACATCTTAACTTTATCAATATAAATACTTTGCATATCCTCATAAAATCTATAATTCGCACCAACATAAGTTGCCTCAATAAAACCTTCTATATCAAGCCCCTCTATCTCAACTGTAATACCGTTTCTTGAAAGCAAACTAATAAATCCGTAATATTCATCTCCAAGCCTATCTTTCATATACCTTGCCGCTTTTATTTGTCTTAAATTTCTCTCTGCCTTTTTTGATGTTCTGTCAAGCAAAGTACATTCATCTGCTACACTCTTATATTTGTTATCATCATTAGTATATGTTTTTTTGTCTATAATATAATCTTTTACTATTCTATGTATTGTTAAATCAACATACCTTCTTATAGGCGAAGTAAAATAAGTATAATAATCAAAACCCAAACCGAAATGACTTTTATTAATTACACTATATGATGATGGTGTCATAGAACGCATTAAAACACCAGTAAGAAGTTTCTCTTCTGACTTCCCTTTTATCTTTTCTAAAAAATCAATTAAATCATAATTATCTTCATCTAACTTTTTTAATTCATAGCCTTTATTATGTGCTAATATCTTAAAATTATTAAATCTATAATTATCAGGAGCACCATGATAGCGGTATATCACACCCTCATAGTCTTTTAACTTTTTTGCTATTTCACTATTAGCCAAAAGCATTAAAGATTCTATTATAAGCATAGACTCCTTTTTCTCTTCAGCATAAAACTCTATAGGCACCCCATTATCATCTAATACTATATTAATATCATCATTCTCAAACTCTACACCCTTGCTTCTTTTTTTATGCAATATGTTTTTTACTTCCAAAGCATTATTTATTAGTTCCATAAGCCAATCTTCATCATTAGCCTTTTTGTTTATAATATCTTCTGCGTAATTGTAGGATAATTTTTTGTCTGAGTTTATAATGCTTTTAACAACATCGCTTTGCAAAATATTTCCGTCTTTATCTATAACACAAATTAAAGTTAAAGTAAATCTATCAACTTTTTCATTGAGTGAAATTATTCCATTTGAAAGAATCTCTGGAAACATGTTATATACTTTATCTATTAAGTAGGTTGAGTTTCCTCTTTTTTTTGCTTCTATGTCAAGAGGAGAGTCAGGTTCTATAAAGTGGCTGACATCAGAAATATGCACATACACTTTATAATTATCATCTACCCTTTCTATACTGAATGCATCGTCTAAGTCTTTTGAATGCTCTGAGTCTATTGTAACAGTTTTTAAACTCCTAAAATCAACCCTATCAGTAGTATCATTAAAATTAGCATTGTTATTAATATTATCTGCCAATTTTAATAATTCATCAGAAAAGTTTAATTTAATATTATAAGCATCTGCTATTATTTCTGAATCCAATTTTGCATTATCTATATTAATATTTATTTTTTTGGCATGAACAGGAGTTTTTACAGCTTCTTTGCTGGCACTATTTGGGTTTATAAATAAATGACCAGCTTTAGTTACTCTAAGTAAGTTGCTATCAGTTTTTTGTATATATCCATCGCTGATTGCTTTTCTTATTAGATTAGTAAGAGAAGTTTTTTCTAATGGAGTTTTGGCATTAAATTTTATAAATACGTTATAGTCCATTTGGTTTTTAGACAATTTTGCTATAAGTTCTTCTATGGTTTTCATAAATACTCTCTAAAAAATAATAATAAATTATACTAAAGTGATTGCATTTTGTCAAAAATTATTTTTATAATTTTGAATATTTGCTGGTGATGGTATTAGAAAATATTTTACTATATATATTGGAATATGTATTAAGTATAAAAATAATACCTATATTTTAGCATAAAAAATGCAGTCTTTTTGCTTCTTTGTGTCACGCCTTACCTAAAGGTACTTCCTGCGGTCGCCGGCACTCCCTTCGGTCGCAAAAGAACTGGGGGTGTGTACCCTAAGGGCACGCTTCGCAGGGGGCAAAGCCAGCACAAATAAAAAACTTAGAATATATCGAAACAATTATTTTTTATCAACTTTTTTGTTATTCTTTTTCCCGCTACAAAAAGTTTTTACCCTTCGGGTACGCTTTGCGAAAGTGCAAATATTTTAACTTTATATGATTAGAAATATACAAATAAGATAATACCTAAATTTTAGCACAAAAATGCAGCCTTTTTGCTTCTTTGTGTCACGCCTTACCTAAAGGTACTTCCTGCGGTCGCCGGCACTACCTTCGGTCGCAAAAGAACTGGGGGTGTGGGGGCTAGTCCCCACAAATATTTTAAATTTACAAAATATAACTTTTAACAAACTTAAGAATTTAGTATATATATAAACAACTATATTTTGTCATATAGGTTTTTATTTTATTCAACTTTTTCCCGCCGCAAAAAGTTGCAAAAAGTGCATATATCATAATCAATATTTTATAAATATGTATAAAATATAGCATAAATCCTATATTTTGGCTAAAAATGCAGTCCTTTTGCTTCTTTGGGTCACCACCGAGTAGGTGCCTAATTGGCAAAAGAAGTGGGGTTTGGGGCAAAGCCCCAAATATCAAAACAAAAACATAAATTTATTTTTGACAAACTATAGTTGTTTAGGTATATATAAACAATTATATTTTGTCATAGAAGTTTTTTCTTCAACTTTTTCCCGCCGCTCGCGGTGCGGACTTCGTCAAAAGAACCAAAAAGTGCAAATAAAAAAACAATACCAAATAATAATATTATATTTTATATATAGTTATAGATTATATGTTTATAGAAAAATATAGTAAGCCTATTAACATAAAAAATACAATAAAAAATTATAAACTTACAATTTTACTATATTTATTCGTTTGTAACTAGCTTCTCTTCGCTGCCGTTTACAGCTCCGTCTTTATCAACCTTAACTGTAAATATCTTAGATACGCCCTTCTCTTCCGCTGTAATTCCATAATAAGCATCGGCTATAGTGGCAGATACCTCATCGTGCGTGATAATTAAGAATTGAGTTTTATCTGATAAGCCCTTAACCATATTCTTGTATCTTATAATGTTTGCTCCGTCTAAAGCAGCGTCCACCTCATCGAGTATACAAAATGGACTAGGTCTATACAAAAATATAGCAAATACTAAAGCAAGCCCTGTCATGGTAAGCTCACCACCAGAGTATGACACTATGTTTTCCATTTTCTTGCCCGGCGGCTGTGCGAATATATCAATAGGACTGTTTAATAAATCTTCTTCGTTTTGTATTTTTAAGCCGGCATTACCGCCGCCAAATAATATCTTAAATGTTTCAGAGAATTTTTTGTTTATTTCATTAAATGTTTTAAGAAAATCCTCTCCTGCCTTTTTGTTGGCATCGGCTATTATTTTTAATATCTCTTCTTTTGATTTTTCCAAATCTTCTTTTTGTTTACTTAAAAACTCGAATCTATTTTTTGCTTCTTGATATTCATCAAGTGCCATCTCATTAATATGACCTAAATTCTTAATCTTGTCATTAATAGTGTTAAGTTTATTTCTAAAAACTTCTTCGTCAATTAAGCCTTCAGTAACAGCCTCATACTCTTTCAAGTTAATAGCATTAGTTTCATAGAAATTATTATATATATCATTAATCTTGTCTTTTGTTTGATTAATTCTCTCGCTTATTCTTGTAATATTCTCATTTGTTTCGTTTAACTTTTTTATATGTTTAGAATGATTAACATCAAAGTTAGATAAAGCAGATTCGGCTTTTTTTATCTCACTAGCCTTTAATCTTGCCTCACTCTCCATTTTTGTTTTTTTCTTTTCTAGTTCTTTAAAATTATTTATATTATCTTTAAGCTCTTTATCTAATAATTTATAATCTTCTTCTTGTTTCTGTATTTTGTCATTTAATGTTGCAAACTCTTCTTCTACAATAGCTATGCTTTTTATTATCATCTCTTTTCTATCTTCAGAAGCCTTTTTATTTGTCTCATATTTTGCTTTTGATATTGTGAGAGTAGTAAGATTAGAGTTTGATAAATTAATATTTTCTGTTGCTTTTTTTATTTCATTGTTAAGCTCTTCTATTCTGTCAAGATTGCTTTGAATAGAAGATTCCAAAGAAGCTATCTCTTTATCTATGGCCTCTTTTTGCATATAAGTACCCTCTTTATCAAACAACAAATCAACAAAAGGATCTTTTATTTTAGTGTATTCCTTAAAAATATCTTGTAAAAGCAATGCATCTCTTTTCTCTGTATCAAGCATCTCTTTTAAATTTCTTACAAATGATGATAAAGAATTAAAACTAAGCTCATTAAGATTATCTAAAACACCATCATCTTCAAACTCTTTTATAGTGTTCATTTTAGTATTAATAGAACCAAGCAAGTTATTAAAACCTATATCAATATCAGCCTCATGCTTTCCTATATTCTGATAAAAACTATTACCCATTATATCTTTTTTCTTTTCATCAATCTCGGTAATTATTTTATTTATCACTTCAAGCTGTCTTTCTCTGGCATCGGCTATTTTTAAAGTATTGTTTTGGTTATTTTGTGTGAGTATTGCTATTTCATCATTGCAGCTTGCTATTTTATTCTGCTCGCTTGCAATATTGCCCTCTTCTATCTCTTGTTCTTTTAATGCTAACTCAATATTTTCTAATATGTTTTTTATGTCTTTATCTAATTCTAATATTTGATTTTTATCTTCTTCTATTCTTTTAGCTAAAGTATTTTTTCTATTTATAGTTTCTTCTTTTTCTTTAAACTTATTTTCTAATTGTATCTTTAATTGACTAGACATTTTTTCTATATGAGTAAGTTCTGTTACTATTAATGACACCTGTTTGTCAAGCTCTATAGATAAGTTTCTTGTCTCTTCAAATTTTAATAGTTCCTGCTGTTTTTGATTATCTAAATCTAATAGGTTCTTCTCAAGTTCTTGCTTTTTATTGTTAAGCTCTTCAAGATTTTTATTATAATCCTCTAAAGTGATTTTTGCTTTTTTAATCTGATTAACATTTATGCTTATGCTTATCTTTTTTTTATCATCTATAAGTGAATAATATTTTTCTGTGCGTGCAGCTTGGTCTTTTAATGATTTATAATTTTTTTCAGCATTCTTTATATCTATCTTAACATTATCAAGGTTTCTCTCAGAGTCTTCAAGTTTTTTTGTAGCCTCTCTTCTTCTTTCAAGATATTTACTAATACCGGCAGCATTTTCTATTATGGTTCTTCTCTCTTCCGGCTTTTGTTTTGCAATCTCTGAAACTGTTCCCTGTTTAATTACAGAATATGCATTTTTACCAAGACCAGTATCAAGAAACATATCTATTATATCTTTAAGCCTTACCTGCTCATCATTAATATAATATTCTGATAAACCCTTTCTATAATACTTCCTTGTAACTATTATCTCATCTTTATCATATTTTTTTATCCATCTTGAAGTATTATCTAAAGTTAAAGCTACTTGTGCCAAAGAAGAAGGTTTTCTAGTGTCTGTACCATGAAATATAACACTCTCAAGACCTTTAGAACTATCAATTCTTAATCTGCTTGCAGACTGCTCCCCCATTACCCATAAAAAGGCCTCTACTATATTACTTTTACCTATACCATTAGGTCCAAGCACTACAGTAACACCCTCATTAAACTCTATATTAGTTTCTATGGCAAATGATTTGAATCCATGCAAATTAAGATTCTTTATATACATTTTCTTTCCTGTTTCTATATACTAATTAACAATTTTATAATAATTATCGTCATCTACAATAATTAATTACAGTATAAATCTTAAAACATTATACAATCGTATTAAAAAAAAGCAATGAATTTATAATTATAAACACTTTTTACTATTCTTCCAAATTTTTCTTAGATACTATAATGCCATACCCTGTAATTTCTAACTCCACATTATTATTAAGCACAATAGTAAAAAACTTATTTTCTCTAGTTATAGAAGTTATTTTTGAAGAAGGATATTCATTATCTATTACCTTAACCATACTTCTGTGTATACAGCTTCTTGGTATGCCGTTTGGATTATTTTCCAAATTGTTTATTTTAATGCTTTTCCAAAGTCCGCTTTGATAAAATATAATATTAAATCCTAATTTAGTATTAACTTCATACCCTCCGCCATTTTGATACAGACTAACAGTATCTACACTATCTCCCTCTAAATTAAGATTAATAAAATTTTTAGCCTGAAGCGGTAAAGAAGCCTCTGTAATATCTTGTGTGTATAGAAAAGAATACAAAATTATAAAAAATAATAAAACTTTCTTCATATGATAAAAAATAAATACAATATATATTTGTTATATATTCGTATTTTATTTATTTTAATTTAACATATATTATATAAAAAATTAAGGCTACAGCAAAAAGCCATAGCCTCAATATGAACACACAACTTGAGAATTATCTTAAAATTATTTCAAAGCATTAATTTTTTTCATCATCTCAGATTTTTTCACACTAGCTCTATTGCTATGAATAACAGATTTTCTAGCAGCTTTATCTAAAGCACTAGCATATTTATTATATTCAGCTATAGAAGCATTTTTATCATTAGCATCTATAGATTTTAATACTTTTTTCTTTTGAGTATTTAAAAAACTTTTAATTTTTCTGTTATAAAGATTTCTAGTAGAGTTCTGTCTTAATCTTTTAGAAGCTGATCTTATATTAGGCATTCATTATACTCCAGTGAAAAATTAGTTAAAATAAAAATCGGAGTTAACGGGGCTCGAACCCGCGACCTCCTGCGTGACAGGCAGGCGCTCTAACCAAACTGAGCTACAACTCCAAAAAACTTTTTAAGTTTAATCATTATACTACAAATATATTTTTTGTCAAGTGCAAAACTCCTTTTTTATTAACAATTTAAAAATATTTAAAATAAACTACTATAAAAAACAAATAATTAATGAAGATTCTTTGATTTTTTATACTTTTGACTATATAATAAATAAAAATACACTTTTATGAGGAGTTTATTAATGACTAAAGTTGTTTTAATAAGACATGGTGAGAGTGTTTGGAATAAAGAAAACCTTTTTACTGGTTGGGCTGATGTTACTTTATCAGAAAAAGGGGTTGAAGAAGCTAAAGCTGGCGGTGTAGAACTTAAAAAAGCTGGTTTTACTTTTGATAAAGCATACACTTCTACTCTTACTCGTGCAATCAAAACTTTAAACTTAGTATTAGAAGAAATGGGACTTTTATGGATACCCGTAGAAAAATGCTGGCAGCTTAATGAAAGACATTATGGTGCTTTACAGGGATTAAATAAATCTCAAACTGCTGAAAAATATGGTGAGGATCAAGTAAAAATATGGAGAAGAAGTTATGATACTCCGCCTCCTGCTTTAGAAAAATCTGATGAAAGATATCCCGGTAATGACCCTCGCTATAAAAACTTATCTGAAAAAGAACTTCCTCTTACAGAATGTTTAAAAGACACTGTTGCAAGAGTTGTTCCTTTCTGGGAAAAAGTAATACTTCCAGATATTAAAGCTGGTAAAAAAATCATCATAGCTGCTCATGGTAATAGTTTAAGAGCATTAGTAAAATATTTAGATAATATTTCTGATTCCGATATTACAGAACTTAATATACCTACTGGAATGCCTTTAGTTTATGAGCTTGATGATAATTTTAAAGCTGTTAATAAACAATATTTAGGCGACCCTGAAGCTGTTAAAAAAGCTATGGAAGCTGTTGCAAATCAAGGCAAGAAAAAATAATAATAAAATATATTTTCCAATAAAAAATAAAGAGGAAGTTTTTAATAAAATTTCCTCTTTATTTATATAAAATTAATAAACAATAATTGCATAGTTGACAATAGTTGTTTTTATAGTAAAATACCCTAAGCAATGGGTATCTGTATGCAACAAACAAACAAACAAACAAACAAACAAACAAACAAACAAACAAACAAACAAAC
>OARM01000019.1_pt1 | contig 135374 bp, 148 predicted proteins | sample 1475591 | NCBI WGS metagenome assembly OARM01 (sample SAMEA3360676, study PRJEB22359) | human gut metagenome | biome: ENVO:urban biome; feature: ENVO:human-associated habitat; material: ENVO:feces | place: Bangladesh | collected 2011
GCATCGCATCGCATCGCATCGCATCGCATCGCATCGCATCGCATCGCATCGCATCAATATTCTATAATAAAAAATTATCTTAAAAAAAATATCAATCATAAATATCTAAAAATATTTATATACATCTATGCCTTTTCTTTCGGTATTGCAATAATAAATTTTTTTGAAATATTAAGCTATCATATTAGCTTTTTATTTAATAAATTTTATTTTTTAAAAATAGGAGAATTAAAATGAAAAAAATTTTAAAAGCGGCTTTAGTTTTAATGGCTTTAGCTTTAATGTCAGTTGCTTGTACAAAAGCAAAAACAATAGGTATAGTAGGTAATTACTATGGCGGTAACTTAAAAATGCAAGTTTCATCAGATGGAGCTGCTTATATTTCACCTAAAGATGATAGTATTACTCAAGAAAATATTACTTCTGAAGAATATGCAATGTCTTATTTTGGACAGTATAATTTAATGCCTTGGGATTTAACTGCTGAAAAAACTACTTTAAGCTATACTTCAAAAAGACAAATAAATGTTAATCAGGGTTCAAGTTCAGGAACACCGCAAGAACCAAAATATGTTGATGTTGAAGTTAAATTTGATTTTACTAAAGAGAAAGAAAATTATAAATGTGTAGTAAGCACTTCATTGCCTGAAGAAGTAAAAACTCTTTTAAATACCCAATTAGCATCGATGAACAAAACTGCAGTAGGTAATGATATAAAAATAGAATTAACAAAACCTATATCTAAATAATCATAAATAAAGGAGAAAATAGAAATGAAAAAAATATTAAAATTAACTTTAGTATTAAGCATTTTTGCTGTATTAACTATATCTTGTTCAAAAATAAAAACTTACGGCTTGGTAGGCACTTATAAAACTGATGACGGCAAATTTATAATGAAAGTTAGTCAAGAAGGAAACGCTTCTATAAGTTTAGCAAATAGTAGTGAAGATGTAACAAAATTAACAGCTTCTCAAAGAGCTTTTGTTAAATCTTTAATTACTAGTAGTTATGATAGTTCAGATAGATTAAATGATTACTCATCAGGTAATAATTTTACTTTAGAGCCTTGGGATTTAACAGAAGAAAAAGCAGCTCAAACTTTTGAAGTAAAAGTAAAAGCAGCAAGTGGTATTAATTTTGATCCTTCTAGGCCATATAATTCAACTGCAAATGCTTATGAAGATGTTGCTTATAAAGCTGAGTTTACTAAAGATAAAGAAACATATACTTGTAAAGTTACTATTAGCATACCTGATGCTGTAAAAAACATAAATAATAAATATTTACCTTATGGTGGTGGTAGTGGTGGTGGACAAAATACTCCTCAAGATAAATCTGCTGGATATCAAATAGATAATGGCGGAGAGATGACTTTCAAAAAATAATCTTTTCTCCTAAATAAAGCACACTTTAAAAAAACGGCTTCATATTAGTTGGGGCCGTTTTTTTATTATAAAAATTAACTAATTTCTTTTATGCCGTTTTCTATATCGAATACCCAATGCCTATTAAAAACTTTTTTATAAGAATATCCAAATGGAAACTTGCCTATGGATACAGCAAAAAAATTGTTTCCCTCTTTTCTCTGCTTTAAACATATATCAACCAAATATTGAGGCATATCTTCCATTATAAAATCTGATATCACTAATACATCATTATTATTATATTTTTTCATTATTCTATTTGCTTCATATAGAGCCTTGTATATATCAGAGCCTCCATAGTAGCTAAGTTTTAAAAATTTTATAAGTTCATCTACGCCGCTACTACTATCAAACTTATATGTGTATATTTCTGTGCTGAAGTTAATAAGATAAGCATTTCTATTTTCTGCTATAGCTTTCATTAATATTTTGAACATTATAGATTTGGCAATATATTCGTTTACACCTTTCATAGAACCGCTTGTGTCTATGCATATAATCATATCACCTTTGCCGTCTTTATGGCCTGATGCGGTTTTGTTTTTATCTAATTCATCAAATGCATAATAACTTTTGTCAAAGCACATAATCCTATTTTCTATATATTTTAGCTTAAACAACTTTTCTGCTTCATCATTGCAAAGAAGTGAAAGCTCCTCTGGAATAATGTTTTCTATATCTTTAGAAAAATAAATTCCAGATATCTCATCTTTAGAATCAATCTTTTTATTTGTGTATGAATAGTTATTTTTTAATTCTATATTTTTTGTTATTTTTTCTATATCTATTTTTTTGCCTATAGAGTCTGCTATTTTTTCTATATAATTATTTTTATCAATATTGTCTATAAACTTAACCCATCTCTCTAATAAAGAAATATCCTCTTCTTTTAATTCACCGACTCTAAAATCCCATAACACACCTGTTTTTATTCTAAGTATATTAGACATATATCTTAATCTCTTTAATAATTTAATCCAAGATTCTATATCATTAATAAACTTATATCTTTTTTCTTTGATAGCATTTATAGTCCATTCATTATTTTTTTTATTATAAACTTCATTCCAATTTGATATTATATTTTTCTTTATAGCGTTTAAATTATTATTATTATTGTTTTCTAATTTATCAAGCCAAAATTTTGTGTCTATATCAAGAGATTTAAACATATTCAAATTATTTATTATATCTTTTTTGCTAATATCTTTTTTCTCTAATTCTTTTTTTGATATTTCTAATTCTCTTCTATTTTCTATATATGGATTATTGCTAGATATATAATCATTTAAATCTTTTTTCCATTTTTCAATTTTTGTTTCTAATTCTTTTTCTATTCTTTCATCTTTATTAAATGAGCCGTAAAAAACGCCTCTTGCCATTTTTTCTGTTTTTTTTATTTCTTCTTTATAAGAATTATTATTAATAAATTGTTTCATGGTTTTCTATTTCATTTTTTAGCTTTTCAGCGTTTAATTTTTCGCTTTCGAGATTCTCTATGTAATCATCAAATATCTCTCTAAAAAAATTAAACTCTTCATCAGACATAAATATATTTCTTGATATTTCAAAATTATTTTTAATATTGGAGATAATATTATCAATCTTTAATAATAAGTCATTTAGAATATTTATATATTTTTCTTTTTTTTCTTTTTCTATTTTTTTAGCTTTTAATCTTTTAATATGATATTCAGGCTCAAACTCAAACAATGCTTCATAATTTTTTGAAAGTCTGTTTGATAATAAACCATTTGTTTTTATAGCAGAGTTTATTTCAACAACACATTTATCACTTCCAAAAAAATTGCATCTAAACTTTTTTGTTTGATTTCTGCTAATGTCTAATGGATAAAAATATCCGTTTTTCTGTAATTGTTTTATTGGTATATAAATAATAGTTTCAGCTTTATTATTATATTCGTCCATAACAACATCAAAACTTTTTGCTATATAATACTTATCATCAATGTTTTCTGTATCATAAACTTTCTCTAAATAAAAACATTCATTATTTATTTTTATATTTTCAAAATCATTTTTCCATTCATCTATTAAATCATTAAAATTATAATATTCTCTAATAGCGTTTTCAGTAATCTTTTTTACAATATCAATATGCTCTTCTTTACTCCATAAACAATTATAAATAATAAAGCAATCATAAATATCAGCTTCTTCTTTAGCACTTAAATAAGCCGACAGCTTTAATAAATATGCTATATGCTGCCATCTTCTGTCTGATACATATATATTAATATTCTCTTCATTAAACTTATCTATAGAAAGCTTTATATAATGAATAATATCAATAACAGTTTTTGAAAGTTTAATATTATTAGCATTCTTTCTAATTTCTAACCATTCATCTGTTGATATTTTTAAGTTATCATCTATATCTACAAAAGAAGATAGTTCTGTGTTTTGAAGTATTTTTTCAAAGTTATCTTTAGTTTTTATATTTGTTATATTTAAACGCATTATAAATCTATCATACAATGCTTCAAGACCTTGACCTTCTGGAGGAGTTTCATTGCTTGCTGAGATTAATGCTTTTAATGGCACTTTTATTTCATTAATACCATTTTTAAATATTCTTTCATTTATTATAGTAAGAAGTGTGTTTAGTATAGCGGGGCTGCTTTTCCAAATTTCATCTAAAAAAGCAAAGTCGGCATCTGGCAAATATCCTTCAATTTTTCTTATATATCTATCGTTTTTTAATTCTTCCAAACTAATAGGGCCGAATATATCTTCCGGAGTGCTGAATCTTTGCATTAAGTATCCAAAGTATTTTGAATCTTTGAATGCATAAAATATTCTCTTTGCTATAAAGCTTTTTGCTGTTCCAGGAGGGCCGTATAAAAATATTGGTTTTCCTGCTATAGCACTTAATAGAGTTAATGCTACAATATTTTCTCTCTCATAAAGACCGTTAGAAAGTAATTTTATAATATTTTCTATTTTTTTAGATATATCAGTATTTTTCATAAAACTCTCTCACTTATTTAAGTATATCATAGCTGTATTATTATTTAAAGTAATTATATTTAATAATGCTTAATTTACTTTTATATGTTTTTTTGATATAATTAATAAAAAAGTTAAATAAATCATTTTACAAAAATAGTTCTCTTATGCTTTTTTATATAATTGACGAATATATAATAATTAATAAATAAATTTAATAAGCCTATGCGGGGTAAATATGTATAAATATATATTACTAATATTCATAATTGGGTTGAATATTCTTAATGCACAAACTTCTTTAAGCAATGATTATTCTTCTACAAATAGCTATAGTGAAAATGGATATATTAGAAATGAAGAAGAGGCAAGGGCAGCATATAGTTTTGCTCTATACTATAAAGAAAAAGCATTAGCAAGTGGTGTACGCAATGAAGAGAGTATTAATAATTTAGAAAATGCTAAAGTTATATTAAAAGAGGTTTTAAAATATATACAAGATGATGATATATATATTTCCCTTGCTGAAACTCATGAGGCTTTAGGAGAAATTGAGGAGAGTATAAAAATATATGATTCTCTTGTATTAAACAATCCTCAAAATATAGATATATTAATCAAGGCAGCTGAGAGAAACATATTTTTTGTAGGAGATTTTAAAAAGGCAAAATATTATCTTGAAAATGCTTATGAGATAGACAGAAATTATAATGATACTTTGATATTATTAGGTTTTATTAATTTTAATGATAGAGATTTTCAAAATGCTGTTTATTATTTTGATAAGGTAAATACTACAAAGTCAGCTAGTAAGAATTATTTGCAGTATTATAATTTTTATTATGGAATGTGCAATTTTTATTTAAGTAGATTTCAAAATGCAATAGATAGACTAAATAAACTTAATTATGATTCTTTATCAGATAAAGATAGGCAAGATGCTTCATTTGCTGTAATAAAGAGTTATCAAGCATTAGAAAACTATGATGAGGCATATAGTAAAAGTTTAGAAAACCCTAATGCTTCTATTTTAAGTGCTTATTTAAGTTTTATGGCTGACAAATATAATGAAGAATTATTCTCGCAAATTAATAATAGTGTTAATATTCCGCAAGTGTTGTCTGTTATTATAGAAGCTAAAAATAATGGCTACAGCAATGCTTTAAATATTATAGAAACAGATATAGACAGAGCAAAAATAGATTTGGATATAATTCAAACATACTATAAACTTGTAAATGAAGTAGGAAGCAAAGAAGAAAAAATAAAAGCAGAGATGGATATTATTAGTTTTTATTTAATGCTTGGCAATATAGATGCTTTGCCTAAACATATAGAAAACATTATTAATTATGACAGTAAAAATGAAAAACTATATACATTATATTTGCAAGCTGCTTTGAAATTTGAAGAGCAAAATAATAAAGAAGCTGCCAAAGAGATGCTTTATAAATATGCTTCATTAAAAAAAGGCAATATAGCAGAAAATGAATTAGTATCTTTGGTTATGACTTCTTCTGATATAGGCGAATATGATTTTGCTATAAAAAATATTGAAAAGTTTGAAAAAGAAAAAGATTCTTATAGTTATTTGAAATCTTATGTATATTATTTAAATAATGACTTTGATAATGCTAATAACTTTTTAAATAAAGATTTAGAGTTTTTTAAGAGAAATAAAAATCTTAATACTAATGATTATAGATTAAATATACCTTATGTTACAGCACTTTCTGTTTCTAATATTAACTCTATTATGGAATATGCTAATTTTAAATATTCTATAGATAAAGATTCTGCTGAAGGGTTAAATAGTTTAGCTTGGGCTTTGATATATTTGAATATTGATATAGATAAAGGAATATCGCTTGCTAAAGATGCTGTAAAAATAGAGCCTAAATCTCCTCATTATATAGATACTTTAGGTTTTGGATATTATTTAAAAGGCAATTATGATGAGTCTTTAAAATTATTGTTAAAGGCAGCATTTTATGCAGATGAAACATCTGAGGCTGAAATTTATTCACATTTGGCAGATGTTTATTATGCTAAAGAAGATTTTAACAATGCATTAAAATATTATAGAAAATCAATTTCTTCTATTTATAAAGACAATAGCTTTGATTCAAAGAGAATAGAAGAGAGAATATCATCAATAGAAAATAACAAACAATAACTAAAAAACAAAATAAGAGAGGTTTAAAATAATGATGAAAAAAAGAATAATTTATATATGTTTATTTATATTTTCTGCAGCTACAGTATTTGCTCAAAATGAACAGGAAGTAATGAAAGAGGCTTTTGATAAGTTTTCAAAATCTCCATTTACTTCGCTTTATTCATCTGGAGGTGCTTTTTACAGCGGAGATGATTTAGACCAAATGCCTATGATAGTTAATTATTATAAAAATGAAAATAATAATAAATATATGACAGCATTAGACGGGCTTTTGGGCGGTGTTATAATGGACGCTAAAGTTATTAACAATGAACTTACATTATACACACAAGATTCTGGTGAGACTATTAAAAGAAACTTTAATACATTTGCATTAGAAGCTCCTATTATGCGTTTTCCTAAACTTTATGCTGATATATTAGATTATAAATTTATAGATTTAAATAAAAAAATAATAAGCAGCAATATCACATTAGGTAAAAATTGGCATACTTTAAAAATTGGATATAATGACAGAGTTGATACTATAGTTTTTTCTGCTTCTACTTTCCGTGTAAGAAGTTTTTCTACTTCATTTATGGATAATGTTGTTAATGTTGAATTTGGTTCTTATACTACAGTTAATAATATACCGTATCCTAAAGAGTTTATTATGAAAAGCAAAACTGATAAAAGAGAAATTCGCTACAATGTAACAAATGTTTCTGCTGGTAATAATGCTAAAAATGCAGCTAAAAAATTAGGCTGGTAATATGATTTATGATGATTTATGTATTGAATTAGATAAATTATCTTTATTTAAAGATGATGATAATGATTTAAAAAAAAGAAAGATAATAGATTATGCATCTTTAGTTATGGATTATAATAAAAATATAAATATAACAGGTGCTAAAGATATTCAGACATTTTTAGATGAGCATATTCTTGATTCTCTTTTGGCATTAGATGTATTTAGAGATTATGATAATATTATAGATGTTGGAAGTGGGGCAGGACTTCCTTCTATTCCTCTTGCTATAATGTATAATGATAAAAAGTTTACATTATGCGAGTCTAAAAATAAGAAGTCTGATTTTTTAGTTATAGCTAAAGAGAAATTGCATCTTACTAATATAAATGTTGCATCAAAAAATGTATATGAATTAAAAGAGAAATATGACACCATTACATCAAGGGCTTTTTCTGATATAAAAATTCTTATTAGAATATTCAAAAAAATAAAGACTAAAAATGCCTCTCTAATAGCATATAAGGGAAAACTTCAAACAATAGAGGAAGAGCTTAAAGAGATTAACGATATACATAAATATGATGTTAATATAGTGAAGTTAGCTTCAAAGGAAAAAGAAAGACATTTAGTGATAATAAGAGACAAATAGGATTATAGCTAAACAACTATATTTATTTGTGGGGACTAGCCCCCTGCGAAGCGTGCCCGTAGGTACACACCCCCACTTTTTTTACGACCGTAGGAAGTGCCTTTGGTATTGGTATAAAAGAAGCAAAAGAACTGCATTAAAAACTAGCTTTTAAGCATATCCAAAAATACAGATATTATTTTACACTGATACATATTCCAACATATAAATTGCACTTTTTGCAACTTTGACGAAGTCCGCACCGCGACCGAAGGAAGTACCTGCGACCAAAGGGAGTCCTTAAGGGCGACCGTAGGAAGTACCTTTAGGTATGGGTGCGAAGGCAGGAAAAAGTTGAAGAAAAAACTCATATGATAAAACATAATCATTTTAGTAAATTATACATTTTATTTATTAGAAAATATATTCTTTATATAATCATATGGAAGCATTGTGTTTTTATCTGTATAATAGAAATGTCCAATTGATGCTGTGTCTTTTGAATATATTATAATATCATTTGGTATATTTTTATTTGTGCTTATTATATTTATTTTATAGCTGTTAGTGTTTGCTTTAATAATTGGTATTGTTTTATTTAGAGATATGCTGTTTAAGCTTTTTATAATAAAGTCTATATCATTTGTATTTGTGATGTTTAATATTTTATTTTGATATTCTAGAGTAATTTTTTCTACACTTTGAGGGTAGCAATTTATTCCGTTGATTGGGGTTTTGTACCATAGAATTAGTATAACAATAATAAATAACGGTATTAGGCTTATAAGTTTTTTTATGTTTTTTTTGATATTGTTTTTCATTGACTATAATAAAAAATTAGCTTTGCACTAAGTACTATATGCAAAGCTAATATAATATTTATAAATTATTTACCAAAAACAGTTTCATAATCTTTTTTGAATTTTTCTATACCTTGGTCAGTGAGAGGGTGTTTAGTCATTTGTTCAATTACATTATAAGGTACAGTAGCAATATCAGCACCAGCCAAAGCACATTCTGTAACATGTATAGGGTGGCGAACACTTGCTGAAATTATTTCTGTTTCTATTGCATGAGTAGCAAAAATATCAGATATTGTTCTAATAAGTTCAAGACCGTCAGTAGATATGTCATCAAGTCTTCCTAAGAAAGGAGAAACATAAGTTGCACCTGCTCTTGCAGCAAGTAATGCCTGATTAGCTGAGAATATTAAAGTAACATTAGTTTTTATTCCTTCTTTAGATAATACTTTTACAGCTTTTAATCCTTCTACAGTCATAGGAATTTTTACTACCATGTTTTTATGTATTTTAGCTATTTCTCTTCCTTCAGCTATCATATCTTCTGCTTTTACAGTAGTAGCTTTTACCTCTCCGGAAATAGGTCCATCAACAATTGTAGTTATTTCTTCTATTGTTTTTTTAAAATCTCTTCCTTCTTTTGCTATTAATGATGGGTTTGTAGTAACTCCGCATATCACGCCCATATCATTAGCTTTTCTTATATCATCAACATTAGCTGTATCTATGAAAAATTTCATTACAACACTCCTATAAATATATTTTGTTTTATCAATTATATATTTAATTTTATTTAATTTCAATTTATTATATAATACATTTAATTAGGTTGACTTTTTTGCGTTTTATTATAATCTAAAAAGCTATGAGATATTATATTATTTTGCTTATATTATTTATCAGCGGAACAGTTTTTCCAATGGTTTCTGTTGAAGGTAAGGTTAATAGAAAGAGTATATATAAATGGCAGAACATAAAATATACTTTAACTTTTACAGGAGATGCTAATAGTTTTAAGGCTGAAGGATTAGACGAAAACTCTATAAGCGATTTTGAAATAATAAACAAAAGAATAGAAAGCGAAACCATAGATAAAGATAATTCCGATATAAAAACTGTATACAAAATAATATATACATTAAAGCCTATTAATAAAGGTAAATTAAAAATACCAGAATTAGAGGCTCGTTATTATGAACTTGAGAGGGGAAATAATTTAATACCAAATGAAGAGCCTTTGAGTGAATACAACATTAGAGTTTTTGGCAATTCATTTTTAATTATAATGATTGGGCAATGGGTACTTATAGTTCTTATAGTGTATTTATTATATAAATTTATAAAAAAACAGCATAAAAATTAAAATGGAGAGTTTATGACTAAGGATTTACAGGCTATTTCAGAAGCAGCCAATGCGGCATTAGATGTTGTGAATGCAGTAAAAGATGAGATTAAAAAAGTAATAGTTGGGCAAGAGAATATGATAGATAAGCTTTTGCTTGGCATAGTATGTGATGGGCACGTATTGCTTGAAGGTGTGCCTGGTCTTGCAAAAACGCTTACAGTAAAAACTTTAGCTTCTACAATAGATGCTACTTTTAAAAGAATACAGTTTACACCCGATTTGCTTCCTGCAGATATAATAGGTACAGAGATATATGATATTAAAAATTCAGTTTTCTTACCAAAGCAAGGACCAATATTTTCAAACATCATACTTGCAGACGAGATAAACCGTTCTCCTGCTAAAGTGCAATCTGCTTTGCTTGAGGCCATGGAAGAACATCAAGTTACAATAGGCGATAAAACTTATAAACTTCCAGAAGTATTTTTAGTATTAGCTACTCAAAACCCAATAGAGCAGGAAGGTACTTATCCTTTACCAGAGGCACAAGTTGATAGATTTATGCTAAAGGTAATTGTTAAATACCCCCTAAAAAGCGAAGAGAAAACTATAATAAAAAATATGTCTTCTTCAAAACCAGAGGAAGTAAAACCTATCACAACAATAGAAACAATAAATAAATTAAGAATATTAGCTAAACAAATATATATAGAAGATAAATTATTAGACTATATAGTTAATATAATAGATGCAACAAGAAACCCAATAGAGTATAAACTTAAAGAGGAGTATATTGATTATGGTGCTTCTCCTAGGGCAGGTATATATCTTACAAAAGCAGCTAAGGCTAATGCTATGATGAGCGGCAGAGGCTTTGTGATACCAGAAGATATTAGGGCTGTTGCTTATGAGGTTTTAAGACATAGAATAAGTGTAAGTTATGAGGCACAAGCTGAGAATGTAAGCAGCGATATGATTATAGAGGAACTTCTTTCAAACATCAATGTGCCTTAAAAACTATAGTATTTATTAAGTACTGCATTTTTTTAATCTAAATAATAGATGTAATATCTTACTAATTTATATTTAAAACCTATAAAGCTAAAATATTTGCACTTTTTGGTTCTTTGACGAAGTCCACACCGTGTAGCTGCGGGAAAAAGAACAACAAAAAATTAATATAATTATTTTTATATATTCTAAAAATTTTTAGCTTTTTTATTTTAGTTATTTGCAGGGCTTTGCCCCCTGCGAAGCGTGCCCGTAGGGTAGCACCACACTTCTTTTGCCGACGCTCTGCGTGCCTGCGGCAAGGCACCTACTCGGTGGTGTCCCAAAGAAGCAAAAGGACTGCATTTTTTTTACTATAATATTATTTTATATTTAATTTATATTTTAAAAGAACAACAAAAAAAATTTACAAACTTCTAATTTTTTGGTATATAATATATATATTATATTTAGGTGCTGCTTATGAAAAACATTCTATTAACCTTTTTATTTACTTTTTTATTTATAGTAAACTGTAGTGCAAATGAAAAGGAGTTAGAAGAAAATATTATTGAGCCTAATAAACTCACACCATTAGGTACTATAATATTAAACCCTTATGATATAGCTCCATTATCTGCTTCTTATGTTATAAGCAATACAAACAACTATCCAATAACTGTAACTGTTAAAGGGCTATACAATGAACCTGATATAATTCATACATATCCTGCTAATTACGGCAAAGAGTTTGAAATACATGGACTTTTCCCAGAGGCTACAAATACAATTATTATCAATGATGCAGGAAGAGAAATTGTAGAAAATCATTATATAAAAAAGATTTATCATGATGATGTGTATATTGATTCAAAATATACTGTAGAAGTTAATAAGCTTACAAACGATGACGGAAATAATCCTGAATTATATTTTATTCAATATTTTAATGGCTGGTATCCTACTGCTACTATAGGTATATCAAAAAATGGTTATGTGAGATATTTTATTAAAGGAGTTACTGCTTCAAAAATCGCTATAGAGGGCAATAAGTTTTTAATATATCCTATGTATGAAGGCAAAATTTATAATATGCTTGGAAAGGAACTTGTAAAATATCCGAGCAATTCTCATCATGACACTATAAAAAAAGATGATAATTATATTTATTTATCTGCAAGCAAATGGGGGGGAGACGATGAGATTACAGAGATTGACTTTTATGGAAATATAGTTAGGAAGATGAGTTTTGCTTCTATTATAAGAGATATAGTACTTCCTAATAATGATAAAAATGAAATAAGAATATTAAACAGAATAGTGTTTGATGAAAACAATATATTTGTAGATGAAAACGGAGAGCAGAAATCTATAGACTGGTTTCATGCTAATTCACTTGTTTATGATAAAGAGACTGATATACTTTATATCTCTTCAAGGAATTTAGGAGTATTTGCAATTGATTACAGTGATTGGAAACTTATATGGTGGTTTGCAGATGAAACATTAAACACAAGAACAGGAAATGCATATGGTCAGATTCCTTATAAAGATAATTTAGGAGATTTGCCTTCATTGGATGCATACAGAGTAAAAGGAGATGCACTCACAGATGGACCAAAAAATCAGCATGCATTAATACTTTTAGAAAATGGAAACTTAGGAATGCTTGATAATCAGGGAGATGCCAACAGAAACTCTAAAGGCTCAAGATATGTAGAGTATAATATTACAGGAGAGCATGGTTCTTATACTGCTATTAAAACAGATGAGTTTAGAGATGCTTCGCTTTATTCGAGAATTACTTCAGATGCTGACATTAAAGGAAATAATTTACTTTTAACTTATGGAACTATAAGAACTGTATTAGAAGTGGATAAACAAACAAAAGAAGTTTTATTTAAAGCTAAGTTTGATATGCCAAAATCTGAATTATATTACAGAGCAGATAAATTGCCTTTATATTATGAAGAGGGAAGAGAGTACTTTGAAGATGCTAATATAAAGAATTAATTATATATGCTTATAGATTTTATAGCCTCTATGCATAATTCTTCGTTTTCTTTGCCATTGTATGTAAACCATGCAAGAAGTGCTAGCTTTTTTGAAACTGCTACTACAGTAAATACATAATCATCATTACTCATAGATTTTTTGTATACAGCAGATTTTATATCTTTTATTTTTATATCTGTAAGGTCGCCTTTTTCTTCTTTTGTTACGTCCATCTGTTTTATAACATATTCCATTATAGCGTCAATTTCATCATTTGCAAAAGAATATACCTGCATTGCAATGTATGTATGTATGTTTTTAAACTCTACTAAGGTTTTATCATCTCTGTAAATGTTAAAACTCATAGGAAGAGAAATATTAAATCCGCCTGCTATAGAGTATCTTGCATATTCTTTTCTAAATCCAATATCAGTATTAACCATTTGAATATTATTTTGTTTATTGGATTCTATAAATTTAGCTAAATTATCATCGTCTAAATAGTATGCTATATCAGAAAGTATCTTCCAAGGATATGGCAGTGTTTTATCTTTTTTGTATGTCTCTTGAAAACAGTAAATTATTTTTTTATATACATCTCTCTCTTTATCATCTATAATCTCTCTAAAAGGGAAATAAAGCCATATAATACTATTTAAACTCTTAAACCAAAAATCAGCATTAATCTCTTCATCATTCCAAATAAAAAACTCTCTTGCAAAATTATATTTATCTTCTAAAGGAGCATTAACTAAATTATTAAACCAAGATTTACCCCAATATCCCAAAGGAGAAAGTGCATAATATTCTTTTTCTATCATAGGGTAATCATAAGGCATAGATATCATAAAGTCTTTAAACTCTTCATTAGCAAGCAAACTCTCTGAATATTCATTTAATGCTGCTGCAAAGAAATTTTTTAACTTATCAAAATCTTTTTCTTTAAAATATCCGCTGTAGTCTTTATATGTTTTATCTTCTTCAAATACAATATCTAATCTTGTTGCAATTCTTCCTAATACAGAAATGATAAATCTATGATACCCAGCACCCAAAATACCGCTATTAATAGTTACATATAATGTGCCTTCTTTATATTCAAAATATACAGGGTCAGAAGCTGGGTGAAAAGAGTATATTAATGTGCTTGAGTTATCTTCATCTAAGATAGAATATTCTGATAGCATTACAAGAGGGTTAATATTTACTTCGTTTAGAGATGATACTATTGATTTAAATAGTCTGTCTTTTGTAGGAAGAGCCCTATTAAATTTAGCACTAAGTAAAAACTCAATATTCATAAAATTTATATGTACATATTATAATATTATATATAATAACATTTTTTATTATTATATCAATATATATTTTGTAGTTGTTTTAGACGAAAGCATTTATTATTATATTATTTTTTGTTATTGACAAAGTTAATATTTTGTAGTAGAATAAATTACTATAAAAAGAAAGTAGGAAAATAATGAATAGATTTAAGAAACATAATAAACCTCTTTTCGTTTGGGAGTGTTAAATTATTTATTCATTATTTATATAGTTTAGCAATTTAAAAGCTCCCTTAAAATACGGGGGGCTTTTTTATTTGAATATAATACATAAAAAAATAGGAGCTGATTAAAAATGGAACATTACGGTTTATTTGGTATTATACCGCCGCTTTTGGCTATAATACTCGCCCTTCTTACAAAAGAGGTAATAATCTCTTTAACTGTTGGTATACTTTCCGGTACTTTAATACTTGCACATGGCAACATATTTACTGCTATCACTATATTTACAGATAAAGTTGCTGCTATGACTGGGGATTCTTGGAATGTAAGAATACTTTTGTTTTGTGCTTTGCTTGGTGCATTTGTAAGCATGCTTTCAAAAACAGGTTCTACTAAAGCTTTTGGTTTATGGGCTAGTAAATACCTTAAAACTAAAAAGAGTGTATTAATATTTACTTGGTTTTTTGGACTTATTATATTTATAGACGATTATTTTAATAGTCTTTCTGTGGGTACTGTAATGCGTCCTGCTTTCGATGAAAAAAAGATTTCTAGAGCTAAACTTGCTTATATATTAGATTCTACTGCTGCTCCTGTTTGTATACTTGCACCTATATCTACTTGGGTTGTAACTGTTATGAGCTATATTAGAGATTCTGAGGGGTTTGAATCTTTGAATATGAGTGAGTTTATCTTCTTTATAAAAATGATACCTTATTCGGTTTATCCGCTTTTAGCTTTGGCTTTTGTAGTATTAATTTCACTATTTTTTAAAGATTTCGGACCTATGAAAAGAAGTGAAGATGATGCTGCTAATGGTAAATTATTTAATGAAGATTTATATGGTGCTTGTCCTGGTAATTTAGAGACTATTTCAGGCGACAGTGCTAAATGGTATGACATGGTTATAGCTATAGTAGTATTAATATTGGTTTGTATAGTGATGTTTCCTATTACAACATATATGGGCTTAGTTGGTTCTGATGGTATAGAAACTTTATCACAAGCTTTTAACAGTACTACTATTACAAATGCTTTTATACAAACAGATGCTTCTAAAGCTTTGTTTTATGGAGCAGTTATTTCGCTTATAATAATGTATATTTATTATGTTGCTAGAAGACTATTAAATGTTCGTTCTGCTGGCAATGCTATAATGGAAGGTATAAAATCAATGGTGCCTGCTTTGGTAGTATTAGCTTTGGCTTGGACTATTGGTAATGTTATAAAATCATCTCCAGAAGAAGGCGGTTTAGGTTTAGCTTCTTTCCTATCAGAAGTTGTTAAAGGCGGAGGTTTCCCTCTTTGGCTTCTTCCTGCTATTGGTTATTTGCTTGGCTGTGTTATAGCTTTCTCTACTGGAACAAGCTGGGGTACTTTTGCTATACTTATTCCTATAGTAATACCTATTGCTACAGGTCTTGCTAATGCTAATGGTTATTCTGGAGAACAGCTTTTGAATGTACTTCTTATTAGTGTAGGTTCTTTGGTTTCTGGTGCTGTATTTGGAGACCACTGCTCTCCTATATCTGATACTACTATACTTTCTTCTACTGGAAGTAACTGTCCTTTATTGGAACACGTTAGTACACAGCTTCCTTATGCTAGTTTGGTAGCTATTGCTTCATTTATAGGAGTTATAGTTGGAGGTATTACTTTAAATCCTTTCTTGGCTTTATTAACAGGATTTGTAATAATGTGTATAATGGCTATACTAGCACCAAAATTTTATGATATAAAAATGATAAAATAATATTAAAAAATATTTTTATTAATTCTAAAAAGTCTCATAATTTCTTATATTATGAGACTTTTTTTGTTTTTTTCATATTTAATTAATAATATTTAAAGTACTTTATTTCTATATAAAGTAATAGTTTGGTATTTTATTATTGAGTTTTTTATACCTTTTTTATATAATAATTAGAAAATTTTAATAAATTAAGGAAATTTTATGAAAAAAATTTTGGTCGTTTGTCGAACAGGCATGGGAAGTAGTATGCTTCTCAAAATAAAAGTAGAACAGGCTGTATCAGCATTAAATGCAGATGCAGAGGTGTATCATGATGTAACATCAGCTATAGATGGATATAATGATGTTGATATATTAGTTACGATGAAAGATTTAGCTGATGAACTTCAAGGCAGATTCCCTATAGTAATCGGTATAGAATCTATCACAAATAAAGAAGAAATAAAATCTAAAATATCAGAAGCTTTAAGCAAATAAGCATCACAGTGATAACATTATTAGGAGAAAATTCAAATGATTACAGGAATATTAAATTTTATAGTTTATGATTTATTAGGTACTAGTTCTATATTAGTTGGTTTTATAGCTATGTTTGGTCTTATCTTACAAAAGAAGAAATGGGATAAGGTTGTAATCGGTACTATAAAAACAATAGTTGGATTTATAATTTTTAGTGCTGGTTCTTCTTTGGCAACTAGTTCATTAAATTCTTTCCAAACTTTATTTACAAAAGCATTTAATTTGGAAGGAGTATTACCTTTAGCTGAAGCTGTTACAGCATTGGCTCAAAATAAATTTGGACCTATAGTTGCTTTAATAATGGTTACCGGTTTTATAGCTAATTTAATAATAGCTAGATTAACTCCATTTAAATACATATTTTTAACAGGTCAGCACAATTTATATTTAGCAGCACTTTTAACTGTAATATTTAAAGCAAACGGTGTATCTGATGGTCTTACTATAGGATTGGGAGCTATTATATTAGGAGCTTCTGCAGCATTATTCCCTGCTATAGCACAAAGAGGTATGAAGAAAATTACTGGTGAAAATGAAATAGCTATGGGACACTATGTTACATTAGCTTATGCTTTATCATCTTTCATAGGTTCTAAAGTTGGTAAACCAGAAGACAGTACTGAAAAATTAAAATTACCTTCTTGGCTTATGATATTTAAAGATTATGTTGTTTCAGTAGCTTTATCTGTTGCAGTGTTCTATTATATATCAGCATTTATGGCTGGTAAAGCAGAAGTTGAGGCTTTATCTGGAAATGTTAGCTGGATATTATTCCCATTTTTACAATCATTATCATTTGCAGCTTCATTATTTATAATCATCACTGGTGTAAGAATGGTATTAGGTGAAATAGTTTCTGCATTTGTTGGTATTTCTGAAAAACTTATTCCTAATGCAAAACCTGCTTTAGATTGTCCTGTAGTATTCCAGTATGCTCCTACTGCTACTGTTATAGGATTCTTATCTGCTTATATAGGCGGTTTATTATGTATACCTGTATTTATAGCTTTAAAAACACCTGTAATTATACCTGTTGCTGTTCCTTATTTCTTCATAGGTGCTACTGCTGGTGTATTTGGTAATGCTACAGGCGGTTGGAAAGGTGCTATTGCTGGAGGATTTATCACTGGTATACTTATAGCTGTTGGACCTGCTTTAATATACCCTATAATGAGTTCTATAGGTTTAACAGGTACTTCTTTCCCAGAAACAGACTTTGTTAGTGTTGGTTTAATATTAAATGCTATATTAAGCATATTCAATTAATATAAAATAATGTTATAATATATAAAAATAATAAAATAGGAGAAAAATAGATGAGTTCTATAGAAGAATTAGAAAAGAAAGCGAAGAAATGCAGACAAACACTTCTTCAAATGGTTTATGATTCAAAAGGTGTAGCACATTTAGGCGGATCTTTATCTGCTATGGATATGGCTGTTGCTGTGTATGATAAATATATTAATGATTTAAAAGATAGTAATAGATCTCGTTTTGTATTATCTAAAGGACATGTTGTTGTTATGCAATATGCTATATTTGCTAATATGGGTATTATACCTATGGAAGAGCTAAAAACATTAAAGCATGTTAATAGCCATCTTCAGGGACACCCAGATATTAACAAGATACCAGAAACAGAGATGAATACTGGTCTTTTAGGTCAGGGTTTAGCTGTTGCTATGGGTATGGCTTATGCTAGAAAATTAAATAATAACAGCAATAAAATATTTGCTTTATGTGGTGATGCTGAGCTTCATGAAGGTCAAATTTGGGAAACTGTTCAGCAGGCTGCACATTTCAAGTTGGATAATTTAGTAGCTATTATAGATAATAACGGACTATCTTCACATGACCCTGTTAATGAAGTTATTAATTTAGGTTCTTTGGAAGATAAGTTTAATAGCTTTAATTGGAATGTAATAACAGTAAAAGATGGAAACAATATGAAAGAAGTTGTTGAAGCATTAGACAAATTAGATAAATTAAGCGGAAAACCTGTTGCTATTATAATGAAAACAGTAAAAGGTAAAGGTGTTTCTTTCTTGGAAAATAACCCTAATTGCCATTCTTTAACTATAAGTGATAAAGATTTTGAGCAAATAAAAAAAGATTTAGATATGTAATAAAAAAGGGGAATAATATTTATGATAAACATAGAAAAAACTTCAGCTCCTAGAGCGGTAATAGGAAAACATTTAACTAGTTTAATAGAAAAAAATAATAAGATAATAGTAATAGATAATGATTTAGGTACATCAACATCTTCTTATGATGTAACTAAAACTTTCCCAAAAAATTATTGGGAATTAGGTATTGGTGAGCAAAGTTCTTTAAGTGCTGCTACTGGTTTAGCATTAGAAGGAATGTATCCTGTATATGTTAATTTTGCTATATTTGCTACTGGTACTATATGGACACAAATTAGACAGGCTGCTTATGCTAAAGCTAATCTTAAAATAATAGCTACTCACCCAGGTTTAGATGCTGGTCCAGACGGTGCAAGCCACCAAGCTACACAAGATATGGCTTTAATGCGTTGTGTTCCAAATATGAATGTACTTCTTCCTCTTGATGAAAATGATGTAAAATCTGCTATTACTTATGCTCTTAACAATAAAGGTCTTTATTATGTAAGAGTATCAAGAGAGCCTGTACCTATAATTTATAATTCTCCTGAAGAGGCTAATTTTGATATTACAAATAAAGAAATTGCTAAAACTGGTGATGATGTTGCTTTATTCTTTGACGGTTCTTCTTTTGAACAAGCTATTGCAGCTGCTAACTTATTAGAGAAAAACAATATTACTTATCGTTTAATACATGTTCGTTCTTTAAAGCCATTAGACAGTAAAAACATTATAGAAAATGCTAAACAAGTAAAATGTGTTGTAAGTTTAGAGAACCATAGTGTTATAGGCGGTTTGGGAAGTGCTATAGCTGAGGTGCTTGCTGAGCATAAAGATGTTGCTCCTTTAAAAATAGTTGGATGTCAGGATACTTTCACTGAATCTGGTAAATCTACAGAATTAAAAGCTAAATACGGTGTATCTGGAGAAAATGTTTTAAGCAGAGTAAAAGAAGTAATAAAATAAAATTAATATAAAGGATATATTTTATGTCTGGTTTGGTAGATATGCTAAAAGAACTTGATTCTGTCAAGATTATTGATAATACTAATAATTGGCAGGATGCAGTTGAAGAATGTTTTAAGCCTTTACTAAAAAAAGAGTATATTAATAAAGAGTATATACAAAAGGTTATAGATTCTGGTAAGGAACTTAATTTTTACTATCTTATAGGTAAACATTTAGCTATGCCTCATGCTAAAAGAGAGTCTGGGGTTTTTAAAAATGGCATTACTTTGCTTGTAGTAAAAAATGGAGTTAATTTTGAGAATCATTCTAATAATCCCATTTATTGTTTAATAGGATTAGCTGCTGTGGATAATGATTCGCATATAGAGATTATGTCTGATATATTAGATATATTTGGAAGCGAAGAAGATGGGGTTGTTGCGAATGAATTAAGAAATATGAACTCTGAAGAAGAGATTATTAATTATCTTTTAAATAAAAAATCTAATTAATAAAAAAGGAGATTTATATGTTAAAATTTATAGCAGCTTGCGGATCCGGTTTAGGATCATCTTTAATGGTTTCTATGAATGTATCTAAAGTTTTAAAAGAACTTGGCATAGAAGCTGAAGTAGAACATAGCGATATATCAAATGCTGTATTTAAAAATGCTGATTATTATGTATTAGGCAGAGATGTTGCAGAGTCATCAGCAGTAAGTTCTATAGATAAAGAAAAAATAATAGTATTACAAAGTATATTAAGTGTAGATGAATTAAGAAACAAAATAAAAGAAAAACTTAATATTCAATAAATAATATTTAGGAGTTTGTATAATGGTATTAAAATTTTTAGTTGACTTACTTAGCCAAGCTTCAATACTTGTAGCTTTATTTACTATGGTAGGTCTTATTTTATTAAAGAAGCCTATTAATGAAATAATAGCAGGTTCTATGAAATCTTTAATAGGTTTTATTTTGCTTGGTGCTGGTGCTACAGTTATTACAACTTCATTAGCTCCTTTTGGAAATATGGTAGAGGTTGCTTTTAATGTTCAAGGTGTTGTGCCAAATAATGAGGCTATAGTATCTTTAGCATTAACAAAGTATGGTACTCAAGTTTCTATGGTTATGATACTTTCTATGATATTCCATATAATCATAGCTAAATTCTCGCCATTGAAATTTATATTCTTAACAGGCCACCATATATTCTACATGGGTGTAATGATTACAGTTATATTAGCAGTAGCAGGTTTAAGCGGTGTTACTCTTATAATAGCTGCTTCTTTAATAAATGCTCTTGCTATGAGTATTTCTCCTTTATTAAGCTATTGGGCTATGCCTAAAGTTATAGGAGACAGCACTAGTCAGGTTGCTTTAGGTCACTTCTCTAATGTTACTTATAGTATTTCTGCTCTTATTGGTAAAATAGTGGGCGGAAATTCTCCTTCTGTTGAGGATTTAAAATTACCTAAAGGTTTAAGCTTCATGAGAGATAATATACTTGCTATAGCTTTAACTATGTCTATTATTTATATCATAGTTGCTATTGCTGCAGGAAGTGCTTATATAGAAAAAGAATTATCTAATGGTCAGAATTATTTAGTATTTGCTCTTATACAGGGTGTTACTTTTGCTGCTGGTGTTTCTGTTGTATTATCTGGTGTTAGAATGATATTAGGTGAAATTATCCCTGCTTTCAAAGGTATATCTGAAAAGATTGTTCCTAATGCTATACCTGCTTTGGATTGTCCTGTAGTATTCCCTTATGCTCCTAATGCTGTTTTAATAGGATTTATTACAAGCTTTATAGGCGGATTAGTTGGTTTAGCTATACTTGGTGCTGTAGGCGGCGTTTTAATTATACCTGGTGTTGTACCGCATTTCTTTGTTGGTGCTACTGCTGGTGTATTTGGTAATGCTACTGGCGGAAGAAGAGGCTGTATTATAGGTTCTTTCATTAATGGTCTTCTTCTTGCTTTCCTTCCTATTATATTACTTCCTATACTTGGAGATTTAGGTTTCCAAAATACTACTTTCAGCGATGCTGACTTTGTAGCTGTGGGCGGTATTATAGGGTTTATCACTAGCTTGATAAAATAAAAAAATTATATAATTATATAAATAAGGGCATCATAAGTTATTGATGCTCTTTTTTTATATTTTTTACTATATATATTGAAGATTTGTTTTTTATAAGATACAAAAAATTGCTATGTATTGACTTGCAAAGTTAATTATATCATAGTATTATATTAAATAAATATTATGTTAATTGGTGTATAATGGCTACTAAAGATAAAACTGTAAAAAAGAAAAAATCAAAACTTAAAAAATTTTTAATAAGTGCATTTATTATTATACTTTTGATTTCAGCTACTGGCGGTATAATACTTAGTCTTTATGTAGGAAATATATATAAAGATTGGGTATCTAAGAGAGATCAAAGTATGGCTATGCTTGAGGAATACTATAATATAATAGTAATAAGAGGAAATGAAAAGAGAATAAGATATTTTAACCCTCTAAATCCTTTTGGTGATTCTCCTCCTACAAAGATTTATGATAAAAACAATATACTCATAGGGGAATATATGCCTCCTGCTTATGAGGTTGTAAATGTTGATGATATTAATCCGCTTTTAGAAAAAACGCTTCTTTTAATGGAAGACCAGAAGTTTTATTCGCATAAGGGTATAAATTATTTTAGGTCTGCATATTTGGCAATACAAACTGTTTTAACTAGGAAGATAGTAGGCGGAGGTTCAACACTTACACAGCAATTAGCAAAATTGTTATTTACAAAAAGTGAAAGAACAATAGAGAGAAAATTGTTTGAGATGTTTGCGGCAAGAGAGATAGAGGCTAAATATACAAAAAAAGAAATACTTGCTATGTATTTTAATACTGTTTACTTGGGTGATGGAAATTATGGTTTTGAGGCAGCTGCTAATTATTATTTTCAAAAACCTTTAAGGCAATGCAGATTATTAGAGTTTGCCATAATGGTTGGTATGCTTCCAAACCCTACATATTACTCTATAGTAAATAATCCAGACAACAGCAGAAAAAAAGTTGAGCAGATTTTATCAAGACTTGTTAAAAATAAAATTATAGATGAAGAAACTAAAAAGGCAGAATTAGAATTATTTGACCAAAAATATACAAACATAAGCAAGCAGGTAAAAGGTGCACAGTGGAAAATGACTGTAAACAGAACACCCTATGCTAATGAATATGTAAGACAAGAATTATTAAACTATTTCAATAAAGATGAACTTGCTTTGTCTGGTCTTAAAATATACACAACAATAAATGAAAGATATTACAGAGTGGCAGATGCTGTGATGAAAGAAAAAATAAGAAATCTTCAAGCATCTACTTCCAACAGAAGCTATCAAGGAGCAATGGTTTCTATAGACCCTAAAACAGGCGGTATACTTGTAATGATAGGCGGTGACGGATACACTTTGCAAAATCAGTTTAATAGGGCAGTGCAGGCAAAAAGACAAATAGGAAGTGTAATAAAGCCTTTTATATATTTGTATGCATTTGAAGGAGGTGCTCAGCCTTTTTCTACTATGCTTGATACAAATTACAGCTATCCTCAAGGACCAGGGAAACCTGCATATTCTCCTAGAAACTTTAATAGAAGATATATGGGTGAAATTACTTTAGAAACTGCTTTAACAAAATCTATCAATACAGTTGCTGTTAAATTATTAAATGATATTGGTCTTGCTTATTTTGTTGATCATGCTAGGGAGTTTTTTGGAAATGATGCTTATATACCAAATGCATTATCTATTGGTTTGGGTACTATAGAGATGAGTCCTTTAGATTTGGCTACTGCCTACGGCGGGCTTGCTAATAATGGTACAAGATACAATAATTATATAGTAGATAAAGTAATAGATATAGACGGAAATGAATTAAGTGTAACTGCTCTTGCAGATAGAACTCCTAAAAAAATAAGCTCAACTTCACAGGCATCGTATTATTTTTTAAACTCTACTCTTCAAAAAGTAATAGCTCCAGGAGGTACAGCATACAGAAGTGCTAGTACTTATGGTTTTCAAAGTCCTTCATATTCTGCTAAAACAGGTACTACTAGCGAGCATAGAGATAACTGGTTTGTTGCTTATAATGATGAGATTGTAACTGTTGCTTGGATTGGAAGCGATAGAAATGATGTTCTTCCTAATAATGTTACTGGAGGAGCTACTACTGCTTTGGCTACATTTCAATATTTAGATGCAATTACTCCTGTAAATAAAAGAGAGTTTCATTGGAAGGTACCTGAAGATGTATTTATTGTAGAGATTTGTCAAGATTCTGGACTTCCTAGAAATCATACTTGTGTTAATACTACTCCTCTTACTGTTGGAGGAAATATTGACCTTAGTACTCAATGTAATATTGACCATATAAGAAGCGGTACTAGAAGAAATAATAACAATGATGTAACTAATATGGCAGATGATGAAGAAGAATATTATTATCCTCCATTAGATGAAAATAATAATTATACAAATGAAAACACTAATACAGAAAATAATAATAATATTTATACACTTCCAGAAGAAGTAATATATGATCCTACTGTTGGTAATATAAGAAGCTAAATATTATAACTTGAATGTATTGATATATATTCCTGACTTATATCTGTAAAATAATAGTAGTCTTCAAACTTTGTATTGTATCCGCAATCTAATATAATATGATGTTCGTTTTTATCTTTATTTAAACTATTATTTAATATTTTTAGTTCATCTTGATTTTCGTTTATTTTGCCGTTTTTGTAAATATTAATATTATCTACTGTTATAGACATCTTATCTACATTAACGTTCATATTTCCTATAGTTGATAATAATTTACGATGTTCTATTTCATTAGATATAAATAAAATTTTTACAAGATTAGATTTGGATATTTTGCTTGCTATTTCAAAGGCATCTTTTTGAGTTTTTGCTTTTTTTACAGATACCATAATAGTTTTGCTCATTCCTTCGCCGTCTAATAGTATCATCTTTGATATAACAGCACATATCTCTTCTAATTTTTGCTGAAGCTCTAAAAATAGCTTTTTATTTTTCTCATTAATTTGTTTATTTTCTAATGCTCCATTTGCCATTATCAAAGCCATATCATTAGTAGATGTTTCACCGTCTATTGATATTCTGTTTAATGTATGTTCTACTGCATATTTAAATGCTTTATTTAATGTCTTTTTTTCTACATTCAAATCTGTAAATATAAATAATAATACAGTAGCCATATTAGGGTGAACTATTGAGCTTCCCTTAGCTATTGCTAAAAAGTTTGCTGTTTTATCTTCTATTTGTAATTGGGTTTTATATACTTTATCTATTCTATCTCTAGTTTGAATTGCCTTTATAATATTTTCATCAAAGCCAGTATTAAGTTTAGAATTAGTAATAGCATTTTTTATCTTTTCTACTTCCAGAGGAATACCTATAATGCCTGTAGAAGCCATCATTATATTTTCTTTTTTGCATTTAAAAACATCACTTGAATGTTTAGCTATATCTAAAACATCTTGATAGCCTTTTTTCCCAGTTAGAGAATTAGCAGACTTGCTATTTACTATTAATAATTCAATTTTATTTTTATCATTATTTTTAGAAAATTGTATAGGAGCTGCTTGCAGTTTATTTTGAGTATATAATGCAGATACTGTGCTAGGCAATTCACTTTTTATTATAGCTAAATCGTAATCATTGTTTTTTAGACCAGCTTTTATTGCCGCAGAGGAAAATCCCTTAGGCATATTATACATTAAACAAATCCTCCTCTTCAGGATCTGAGTCGTCTTCCACCTTTTTTACTTTTCTGTTTTCGTAATTTATTCTCTTTCTTACAAAAAGCTTAGTGCCTTTAGAATTTTTTCTTTCTTGTATAATACCAAAAGTACCTGAACCTAAATAAACTATTTTATCATTTTCTTCCATCTCTTCTTCATTATTGCTTTTTATCTCTTTTAATATACATTCAAAATGTGCTAGCTTATTTGTAACATTATGCATTATGCCTTCTTCTGGTATATATATAGGTTCATTGCATATAGGACATATTGCTTTTTCTGATTTATCTTTCATCTTATTGCTAAGATAGATTTTTTCATATTCTTCTATAGTTTTTTTATTTCTATATTGATTATGGTTATTTTTTTTTCTGTTGTTGTAAGAATTATTATCTTTCTTTTTTTTGTTGTGAAAATTATTATAGTTATTTTTAAATCTATTATTGTTATTTCTTTCAGCCATTACAAAACCTACAATTACAAGCAATATTAATATTACTGTAATATCAATATTGCTTATATATTATTAATCTTCGTCGTCAAAATCGTCATCATCATAATCTTCATCGTCGTCGAAATCATCATCATCGAAGTCATCATCATCAAAGTCATCGTCAAAATCATCATCAAAGTCTAAATCATCATCATAATCATCATCAAAGTCTTCATCATCGTCATAGTATTCATCATCTAAATCTTCATCATCGTCATAATCTTCATCATCATCTAAATCATCGTCAAAATCATCATCAAAGTCTAAATCATCATCATAATCATCTTCATCATCATAATCTTCTTCTTCGTCATCATAATCATCATAATCGAAGTCATCATCAAATTTAGCAAAATATCCATTTAACATTTCTATAATATTAAAAAAACTAAGACATTCTAATTTTTCCATATTTACTCCATTTTATCGTAATTTTAAGGCTATCATAATACAATACTTTTTTTTGTCAAGTCATTTTTTATAAATTACATCATATTATATATGAAGTTTTTTTATATTATTTTTTTATTTAAAAATAAGAATTAAAAATATATATTCTTAAGCCATATAAAAACCCCAAGCATCATATAAATGATACTCGGGGAAAAACTATGATTAAAATATATTAATTAAAAGTTTACAGCATTTCCATAATAAGCTGCTTCTAATACTTTTTTCATATTAGCAACATCAGTTTCTCTTGGGTTAGAGCCTGTACAAGGGTCAGCAACAGCGTTTTTAGCTATATCATCGCATTTTTGTTTGAAATGATCTTCAGTAACGCCGTTATCTTTGTAAGTTTGCTTGATGCCTAATTTAACATTTAATTCTTTAACTTTATTTACTAAAGCAGCTGTAAGCTCTGCATCAGTATTTCCAGAAAGTTTAAGCATTCTAGCTATATCAGCAAATCTATCAGCACAAACTTTTGAATTATACTCTATAACATAAGGAAGAAGTATAGCATTACATCTGCCATGTGTGATGTGGAACTCAGCACCTGTTTTGTGAGCTAAACTATGTACTATACCAAGTAAAGCATTAGAGAAAGACATACCAGCTAAACATTGAGCAACATGTAGTTTTGCTCTTCCTTCTTTATCTCCTTTAACAGCTTTTTCTATATTATGAACAATCATATCTATTGCTTTCATAGCTAAAGCATCAGTTATATCAGTTCTAAGTCCAGCTACATAAGCTTCTATAGAGTGAGTTAAAGCGTCCATACCAGTATCAGCAGAAACAGTTTCAGGCATTGTCATAGGAATAGAATAATCAAGTATAGCAATGTCTGGAGTAATTTCAAAGTCTGCTAAAGGGTATTTAATGTTAGTAGAATAGTCTGTGATAACTGAGAAAGCTGTAACTTCTGAAGCTGTACCGCTTGTAGAAGGAATAGCAGCAAATATTGCTTTTTTTCTAAGTTTAGGCATAGTAAAAGGTGTTTTAATATCATCGAATTTCTTTTCAGGATATTCATAGAACACCCACATAGCTTTAGCAGCATCAAGAGCAGAACCGCCTCCTAATGCCACTATTACATCAGGATTAAACTCTCTCATAGCCTCAGCACCCTTATAAACAGTTTCTATAGAAGGGTCAGGCTCAACACCGTCAAAAATTTTAACCTCTAAACCAGTGTCTTTTAATATCTTTTCGCATTTATCAAGAAATCCACCTCTTTTCATAGATGAACCGCCTGTAACTATTATAGCTTTTTTATAACCTTTTAAGTTCTTTAATTCTTCCATAGCGTTATCGCCATAGTATAAATCTCTAGGAATTGTAAATCTTGACATCTTTAATCTCCTAAAATATGTTTTTATTGTACCAAATTATAACATTTATAGAAAACTTGTCAATTATATTATAATTGATAATATACATTTTTTTAGAATTTAATATTTTATAAATACATGTTATTTTTTAATATGTTAAATCAATATATAAAATTGAGGTACAGGTAATATACCTATACCTCAATTTTTATGTATATTAATTATTACCAAGCTTTATTTGAACTTCCAAATACATCCATATTATGGCAAACTGTTTCATATACATTATTTCTTATACCTTTTATTAATTTCATTAAATCAGTACCATTTTTTTCAGGGTCTTCTTGAATAAAATCCATTACAGCTTTACCAGCAGATTTACAATTTCCTGTATAGAAGTTAATTTTACATATTCCAAGACTTACAGCTTTTCTGAAATCATCATCATAAATACCAGAACCGCCATGTAACACTAAAGGTAAATTAGTTAATTTCGATATAGTTTCCAGTCTTTCAAAATCTAGTTTAGGCTCTCCTTTATAGTTTCCATGTACATTACCTATTGATATAGCCAAAGCATCAATTTCTGTTTTTTTAACAAAATCTAAAGCTTCATTAGGATTTGTAAATGCATCTTCTTCTTTTATTATATTTGCTTCAGATCCGCCAATAGTTCCTAGCTCTCCTTCAACAGATATTCCTACACTATGACATATATTAACTATCTCTTTAGTTCTTCTAATATTTTCTTCATAAGGATAAGCAGAAGCATCTATCATTATAGAAGAAAAACCATTTTGTATACATCTTACAACAGTATTTAATGTTAAACCATGATCCAAATGTAAAACTACAGGTACAGAAGCCTTAGAAGCCATATCTACTGCTGCTTTACAAAAAGAATCAAAATTAGGCATATCAACTACATGTCCTTCAGCTATTTGAGTTATAACAGGACTTTTCTTGTCTTCAGCAGCTTTAATAATTGTTTCTAAGAAAGTAAAGGAACTTATATTAAAAGCTCCAATTCCATATTTACCATTTTTAGCTCTATTTAAAGCATCTTTTAAAGTTACAATAGACATTTTATATTCCTCCAATATTTAATAATTTATATTAATTTTTTTTAGCAGAAAACTTTTTCCAAAAACCCAATACTAAAGCAGTAATAATAGAACCTAGAATTATTATTCCAGTATATAATATAGGTTTATTTGTTATAGGTATTACAAATATACCACCATGTGAAGCCATCATTACTATATTAAAATACTGAGTTAAAAATCCTGAAACCATAGCACCTATCATAGATGAAACTATTACTCTTACAGGATCTGATACAGCAAAAGGAATTACACCCTCTGTTATAAAACAAGCACCTAAAAAATAGCAAGTTTTACCAGCCTTTCTTTCTGTCTCAGTAAAGTATTTAGCAAATAATGTTGTACATAAAGCTATTCCCAAAGGCGGAACCATTCCTCCTGCCATCATAGCACTCATAAAATCTGCATTTCCTGAAGCAAAAGCAGCATTTGCAAATAAACCAGCTGTTTTATTTATAGGTCCTCCCATATCAGTAGCCATCATTCCTCCTACTATTAATCCTATAATTCCTTTGTGAGATGCACTTATTCCATTTAAACCTTGTACCATTAAGTCCATCAATTTTGCTATAGGCATGAATACAGGCCATAATATTAAACAAGTTAAAATCAATCCAAATAATGGATATAATAATGCACCTTTCAAACTAGAAATAGATTTTGGTATATTATTCAATAATTTTTTCAATAGTATAGCAACATATCCAGCTACAAAACCTGCTAATATACCACCCAAGAAACCAGTTTTATAATAATTTGCTAATAAACCAGCAACCATTCCAGGCATGAATGCGGATTTACCTCCAACACTATTAGCAATATAAGCAGATAATATAGCTATAATTAAGCTGAAAGCTCCTACTTTTCCTCCACCTATTGTATCAAAAAATCCTGCTATTGGATTATAATCAGGAGACTGAGGGTTTGAAGCAGTTATTCCAAATGCAAATGAAATACCTATACATATACCTCCAGCAATAATGAATGGTAGCATGTTTGAAAAACCTGCCATTAAGTGTTTATATATTCCTTTTCTTTTAGAAGTTTGAAGAAGATCATCTAAATCTTCATCTCCAGATGCTTCTAATGTATAAGATTTTATATTTCCGCTTATTATATTTTTTATCAAATTATCAGAATTTTTTACAGCTTCAGTTACTGGAACTTCGATTATTTTTTTACCAATAAACCTATCTTTATTTTCTACAGGTTTATCAGCAGCAAATAAAGCATAATCTGCATTTTTTATATCTTCAGCAGTTAATTCATTACCAATACCATCAGAACCTTGTGTTTCAACTTTAATTTCTACATTATTTGCTGTTGCAGATTTTTTTAATGCATTAGCAGCCATATATGTATGGGCTACTCCTGTAGGACAAGATGTAATTGCTACGATATTCATAATAAAATTTCTCCTTGTATTTTTATTTTTTATTTATATTCAAAGAATATTATGCATTATTTTTTAATACTTCTTCCATTTTTAATAAAATTTTAGATTCATCTCCATTTTTAGAATTTCTTATAAATGTTTGTAATTCATCATCTTGTACAATTGAAGCAACAGAGCTTAAAATATCTATAAACTCATTATTTGCTTTTAATGGAGCTAATATAGAATATACTAAATCTATATTTTCATTTTTATTGTATTCAATAGGTTTTTCCAACTTTACTAATATAACTTTAAGTTCTTTTATTGATTCAGATCTTGCATGAGGCATTGCTATCATATCGCCTATAATAGTATTCCCTTCTTTTTCCCTATCAAATAATCCTTTTTTTACATCTTCAGCATTATTAGATATTCCTAAATTTTCAGATATTTTAGATAAAAAATCAAACAAATCATCTTTATTTAAGCAAAACTTATTCAAAAATATATTAGATTCTGAAATAAAATACATACATATAACCTCAAATTAATTAATTTACATATGTAAGTATATAAAAAATATGCTAAGTTGTCAATAATATTATCAAAATATTACCAAAATATTATCAAAAAAGTTAAAAAATATTAGATTTATGTATAAAAGACTATAAATGATAATAGAATTATTATTTTGCGATTAAAATATCTATATTATTTTCTTTAAGATATGAACTGATATCATCTGGAGGAAGTTCATCTGTTATTAATTTATGAATTTCATTAAGATTGCAATATGTTTGTAATGATATACAATTAAATTTACTTTTATCAGCTAGAAGAACAACCATTTTGCTTTTGATAACAGCCATAGATTTTATTTCTGATTCTAATGCTGATAAATCTGTGACACCATTAGTAACTGATAGTCCTGTTGTAGACATGAAGCATTTTGATATATTAAATGTTTTTAGTATATTTGCACTAGATGCACCAAGAAATGATAAATTTTTTCTATCTAGAGTTCCAGAAAAAGATATGATATTCATATTTTCATAATTTATACTCTTATATATAACTTCTAAATTATTTGTTATTACTGTTAAATTATTTATATGTTTTAAATAATCTACTATATTTAAAACTGTCGTTCCAAAGTCTATAAAAATTATATCATTATCTTCAACTAGTTCTGCTGCCCTTTTTGCTATTAATATTTTATTATCAGCATTTGTAATTTTTCTTTCATTAAAAGGTATAGGACTATTTTTTGAATCAAATTTTATTCCGCCATATATTTTTTTGAATCTTTTATCTGATAATAGTAAATCTTGTATATCTCTTCTTATTGTGCTTTTAGATATTTTAAATTCGTTACATATTTGATCTAAAGTTACTATTTTATTATTATAAATAAATTTTTTTATATCATCAATTCTTTTAGAACGCATTTAATATACTCTAATACTAAATATTTAAACTAGTTAATTATTATATTAGTAATATAGATTAAAATCAATAGTTATAAATAAAAATTTAGTATCTGTAATAAATATGAAACTTTTAATTATGAAAAATAATTAAATATATTTTGTTTCTTTTTTATATTTTAGCTTAAAATTATTTCTCATCTCTCTGAAAGGTATCCACCAAGATATACTATCTATAAGTTTATTATGTTTTATTATATCTTGATTGCCTTGTTCTATGAGAATGTTTACATATTTTGAAGTATTATTTTTGAAATATGGTGTTTCTATAAAATATTTCCAGAATGCATAATAAAGTTTATTTTTTTGAGGGTATGCATTTTTATATAATGGTTTTAATAATGTATAATGAGCTATGATTGTATCTTGAACTTCTTTATCTTTTTTGACAATAGCTGAGACACAATTATATTTACTATCTATTGGTTTTATTTTGTTATTGAAAATTATATTAATAATATCTTGTTCTGGATATTCTACGATTTTGATATTATTTAGATATTTATCTATTTTTTCTAAAAAAGTATCATTAGGGAATAGAGTATTAAAATTTTTTATATTAATTAATAATAAGCCAGAATTAAAATATCCATTAGATTTATTTAGTTTAATTTTTTTTAGATGGGAATTAGAAATAAGTTTATCTTTTGCTGCTGCTACTGTATAATTATCCATATTAATATCAAATAACTCTTTAAAATTGTTTACAGCTATCATATCGCAGTCTAAATATAAAACTTTATCTAAATCTTTTAATATAAAAGGTATATCTAATTTAAAAAAAACTTCAACAGGCCATTTTTGAGGTGTTTTTTCACTATACCATCTTTCAAATTTTTCTCTATGTATAGGATTATAATATTTTAATTGAAAATTTTTTATATTCTTTAATTCATTAAGGTAATTTTTATTTTCTTCAGATATACAAGAAGTTATTATATGAAAAATAAATTCTTCATCTTGAGATGAATTTCTTAATATAGATACAATCAAAGCTGACATATATTCTACAACATTGTTGTCAGCACAAAGACATATATTATATTCTTGCATATATTAAAAAACCTTAAATAAATTATTCTTTTTGTGCAGTAGCTTCTTTTAGATTAATACCCATAATAAATAGGAATATAAATCCAACTATAGTAATAGGTACAATACCCATCATATGATAAACTAAAGCATAAGGAGCAGCTATTGTTTTTTCAACACCTATCAATGAAAGCCCAAAAATAATAGCCCATTCAAAAGGTCCTATTCCAGAAGGTGCAGAAGGTACAGCAAAACCAAAGCCTCCAATAGCAAATACAAATAATGCTATTATTGGGGAAGCCTTTATGTTAAAAGCTGATAGTAAAAAACCTATAGTAAATATTTGCCCTACAAGATAAAGAATTGTATAGAAAAATATTAAAAATATATGTTTAGGGTCATTTTTAAAACCTATACCATCTATAAAATTGCAAGAGAACTCTATTAATTTTGAGCCAATTTTTTGAGGAAGTATTCCAAACACTTTATGAAAAACTTTATGAGCAAACTCTTTCTGCCATACTAAAAATATTAATACTAAAAAACCAACAATAGATACAACAAATAAAGCAATTGCAGCATAAGTTACAGTTTTTGGAAGATTTGGAATAAATGCCACAGAAATAGTAAGTATAACTCCGCCGGTAATAACATCAAATAATCTCTCTGTAACAACAGAGGCTATTAAAGCAGATTTACTAACATCTTCTTTAATTCCCAATATATAAGCACGTGCAACTTCACCAAGTTTAGCAGGAAGTATATTGTTAGCCATAAAACCTATATATGTAGCCATTACTACAGTTCTTTTTTTAATGGGCTTTTTTAAAGGTATAAAACATTCCCATCTTAAACCTCTTAAAGCAATTATAACTACACTGAGTATTAAAGATATAATAAAATATGTTACATTAATATTTTTTACTACTTCAATAGAGCCTTTTATATCAATGCCTCTAAAAGCAAAGTATAAACATGCAATACTTATAATTATACCAATAGTGATATTAATAGCTGTTTTATATTTTTTATACATACGAACTCTCTAAATATTTATTTGTTACCTTACAAAGTTTTTTAATAATGATATAAAGTTTTCAAAATCATCAAGCATCTCTTTAGCTATATTTAAATTGAATTTTTCTAAACTAGGTATTTTATTAGCATTAAGAATTTCATTTTTAGTGCCGTTATTATAATCTTCTATAACATTTTTTACTATGCTTGTTAAATCTAATACAGAATTGTAGGCATTAATAATAATCTTGTTGCCTTCATCATCTAACTTTTTTACCATAGCTTCTATTAATTCTCTGCTTGTTAAGGCCTTATTTTTTGTAATAGTCCAGCCTTTAAATCTTTTGAAGTTTTCAGATTCTGGGCTTAATTGTGCATCAAAATTAACAATTTCTGTATTAGAATCGTTTAAAGTATAAAATGCATCAAGCCCCATAGAATTTCTTTCTTTATTAACAAAATCTACACCCAAAAACATATCATTTAAAGGAGATTTATATTTTATATCGAATATCTCTACAACAAAAGTTTTTATATACTCTAAAGGCTCTATACAAGTAAAAGTATTGCACTCATATTTTTCTAAAAGCTCATTTTTATCATCATTAATATTGCTCATCTTCATTATTTCTATTCCGCTAAAAGTCTTTTCTCTCATAGTGGTAATTTTATTAGCTTTTATTTCTGATACTATTTCATTCATATCTTTTTTTAGATTATTAGTGCAGTCTGTTATGTAGTTTACAAATATATTTACGTTAGATGAGTTTGATGGAGATTTATATGTGAAATCTTTTAGCAGATAAATAATGATATCACTCAATAAATTTGGTGTTTGCAAATATTTTACTCTAGCCAAAAAAGTTTTTATATTATTTTCAGGTATTTCAGGCACTCCTATGTATTTTTGAAATATTTTTAAAGCACTAGCCAATTCTTTTCTTATTACTATACTTTTTACAGCTTCATCTAATCTTATTAAGTCATCTACTACCTGAATGTTTGATGTACTTTTGAATGTAGGATTAGAATTATATGCACCATCTACAAAAGAAGGGCAAAAAGCTCTTAAAAATAAAAAGAAATCAAAATTTGATATAGCTGCAAAGTCTTTAAGCAAATTAAAAGTTAAATTTATTTCTCTTCCATTATCGCTGCTAATAAACTTTTTAAACTTACTAAAATTATCTTTTACATCATTAAATACATTATTAATTTTTTCTCCGCTTTTTAATTTTTCTGTCATATATTCTTTGTTAAGCGTGAGATATAAGTTTTTCATTTCATCATTAAATGACACTTCTATTAAATAATATGAAAATTGTTTGCCGTCTTTAATAATAAACTCTTCTTTTAAAGAGTGTAATAATGGTCCAATTACTTTATACATATCAAATACAAACTTAGCAAGCGTATCTGTTAGAGCACCTGTTTTTAAATCTACAAAATGATACTTATTATTTTGTATTCTTGCAGCATATTCCTGCAAACGCACTTTTTCTACCAAGCTTGGAGTTCTTATATTAAAGAAATTGTATTTTATATAATCTAAAACATTCATATTATTCTATATACTCCTAATATTCTATTAAATAAAATGTCTATATAAGAAAATTATTAATCATCAGCGAATAAATCTATAAAAACAATATATAAAGCACAAATTTCATCATTATCATCATAACCAAAATATGAAGGATAAAAACCATCTCCATATCCGCTTTGAAATAAAACTATATTGTATTTACTTTCTGGTATATTAAAATTAAGCCAATCACCATATTCACTTTGATATTTAGGATATTTTTTAGCATTATCTTCTAATAGACCTGCAAATAAATCATCATATCTATTATAATCATCTCCCTTTGATTCTATTAATTTATCTTCAAACTTTATAAAATCATTAAGAGCATTATAATCACATATACAAGCCATACCAGCATCCACAGGAAATCCAAAAAAATCTCCATCTTCTACATGTTCTAACTCTTCTACACCAGTTAATGCCAAATCATAATATTTAGGTGCTTTGTTTGATATTTGAAGTTTTACAATAGCGTATCTCTCTTCATCTTCTAAAACACCGGCAAATACTTTATATTTATTGGGTTTTATTTCTTGTATAAATGATAAAGATTCTTCATCTAAATATGCCAATGGGTCGCATACTACAATTTTTCCGCTTTCTATATTAACTTCGCCTAAATCTAATATTTCTAATTTTGCATCATTTATTTCTTTTTTTGTGAATGCTTCTTCTAAATTATCTTGTGCTTTTAGCATATTTTTTATTTTAGAATATTTTTCAAGCCACTCTTTAGAAACTTGCATAGTATCCTCTGTAAACAAAATAATTCTATATACAATAAATGAAATTTGTAGATATATTAAAATATAGTTGCATTTTATTTTATAGTAATAAGTAAAAAAGTCAACAAATTTAATTATAATGTAAAGAAAATTAAAATATGATATTATAGACTTTACAATTTTTAGGCATTTTGTATAATAATTATTATTAGTAGTAAGGATCATATTATTATTAATTTAATATATTTTATAATGGCAGGATATAATGGAAGAGTTAAAGGATTTAAGAAAAAAAATTGATGAGATAGATAGAGATATTGTAAGGTTAATAGATGAGAGAATGAAAGTTAGTGTGAAGGTTGGAGAGATTAAGAAAAAAAACAATGCTCCGATATTCGACCCTAAAAGAGAAAAAGAAGTTATAGCAAGCAGAATAAATCTTCTTGAAAACAAGGAATTATCAAACTTAATTACTACTATTTATAATGATATAATGTACACATCAAAGCAGATTCAAAAGCATTTGATTGATAATAACACTAAAGAAAATAGTAATAAAAAAATAAAATACGATTCTGTTATAGCGTATCAAGGAAGAGAGGGCGGAAATGGTTATGAGGCTGCTAAAAAGTTTTTTGGCGATGAGGCTAAATTGGTAAAGAAAAAGAGTTTTGAAGATGTTCTTGAGAGTATAAGAAGTTCTGAGAGTTATTATGGGATTTTACCGCTTGAAAACTCTTCTACAGGCATGGTTAATGAGGTGCTTGATATACTTGCTGATTATAATTGCAAAATAGTTGGTGAAGTTTATCTTACAATAGAATATGCACTTATGGCAAATAAGAATACCAATATAGATAATATAAAAAAAGTAATATCACATCATCAGGCACTAAAACAATGTTCTAATTTTATAAAAGAGAATAATTATGAAGAGATTTTCTCTACAAATACTGCAGAGGCTGCTTTTTTTGTATCAAACAGTAATGATGATTCTATAGCTTCTATATCCAATAAAAATGCTTATAAGATTTATAATTTAAATATATTAAAAGAGAATATTGAAAACATAAAAGGAAACACTACAAGGTTTATAATAGTGAGCAATTATGATAATGCTTTAAACTCTGGAAATAAAATGACTATGAGATTTTTACTTCCGCATGAAAATGGTTCTCTTGCTGATGTTTTAGATAAGCTAAAGATATTTAATTTAACATCAATAGTAAGCAGGCCTCATATTGAGAGAAAATGGCAGTATTATTTTTATATTGATATGGTTGGAGATTTTGAGAGTGATGATGCTAAGAAAGTTTTTGAAGATTTTAAAAACAGTGTAGAGAATTTTATAGTGCTTGGGGTTTATGATGAATGATTTTAAAAAAACTATATTTGTTATTGGTCTTCCAGGAAGCGGCAAGAGTGATTTATCAAAACTTTTAGCAGAATATATTAATTATACTTTTTTTGATATGGATAAGGTCATAGAAAGCAGAGAGAAAAAAACTATAAACAAGATATTTGAAGATAGAGGAGAAAAATATTTTAGAGAAGTAGAAAGCGATGTACTTGAAGAATTGTCAAATATAAAAAATGTTGTTGTATCTACCGGCGGCGGAGCTGTATTAAAAGAAAAAAACAGAGCTTTGATGAAAGAGCGAGGCATAGTTATTTTTATTGACAGACCCGCCGAGCTTATAGTAAACAACATAAATGTATCTGAGCGTCCGCTATTAGTGCAAGACAAAAATAAATTAATTGAGCTATCAAAAAAAAGAGATGCTTTATATAGAGAATGTGCTAAAGTAATTTTTAATCATAACACTTGGGATAATGATATAAAAGAGACTTTTAAAAAATTCTATGAATGTGTGGGTTCTTATATTTAGTTTTTTAGAATAGTTATATTTATAAAAAATAATAATCTAACGCACGGTAAATAGGATTATATATATTATTTAAATTATTTTATAGATAGAATATATTAAATTAAATTTTCTTATCGTGCGGTAAACTAGCAACAAATTTAAAAAAATCTAGGGTGGGGCACAAAAATAACTCTAGTAAGCAAAAAAGAAATATAATACAAAGATATTAAATAATTACAAAAAGCCTTGAGGGTGGGGAGTGTAATTTAAATTTTTAATATATAAAATAATATCTATATTTTGTATATACATAAAAAGTTATACTTTATTAAATGCAGTTCTTTTGGTTCTTTTATACCAATACCGAAGGCACTTCCTATGGTCGTACCGAGTAGGTGCCTATCGGCAAAAGAACTGGGGTTTGGGGTAAAGCCCCAGTTATAAAAATAAAAAAATTATATCAACTTTTTTGCCATGTTGTGCGGACTTCGCAAAAGTTACAAAAAGACAAATATTATAATTGAAATACCATACAATAATTAAACTTTATCATTGTATTAAAAACTTTATACAAAATTTATTTGTTATATAGTTTTAAAATTGAAAAATATATAAAAGAATATAGAATAATAAAAAACAGCAAGGAAACATAATAATGAAATACAAACCTCAAACAAAAGAAGAATTGATAGATTTGATAGAAAAAAAGACAAAATTTAATAAAATAGATACAAGCCTAATAACAGATATGTCAGAATTATTTAAAGATTCTATGCTAAGAAATTTCAGCGGTATTGAAACTTGGGACACTTCTAATGTTAAAGATATGAGTTTTATGTTTTTCAGTGCTAAAAGCTTTAATCATGATATATCTAATTGGAATGTATCCAAAGTTAAGAATATGAGTAATATGTTCTGCCTTGCGGAGAAATTTAATCAGCCTTTGAATACTTGGGACGTTTCTAATGTTACTAATATGTCAGGTATGTTTTCAAGTGCTAAAAAATTTAATCAGCCTTTGAATGATTGGAATGTATCTAAAGTCATTAATATGGAACATATGTTTTGCGGTTGTAAACTTTTTAATCAGCCATTAAATAATTGGGACACTTCTAATGTTGAAAATATGAGCTGTATGTTTTTTGAAACAGAAAATTTCAATTTTCCATTGAATAGTTGGAATGTAGGTAATGTTATTAAAATGTATAGTATGTTTTTTGAAGCTGAAAGTTTTAATCAGCCTCTTAATAATTGGAATGTTTCAAAAGTTACTGATATGTCAGGTATGTTTTATAAAGCTGTAAATTTCAATCAGCCATTAAATAATTGGGACACTTCTAATGTTGAAAATATGCAGAGTATGTTTGCAGGGGCTTATAATTTTAATCAGCCTCTTAATAATTGGAATGTAAGTAAAACAGAAAAAATGATTGGTATGTTTGAGGGAGCTAAAAGTTTTAATCAGGATATCAATAATTGGAATGTTTCAAACGTAAAAAATATGAGTAGTATGTTTTGCGGTGCTGAAAGTTTTAATCAGCCATTAGACAAATGGGATACCTCAAATGTAGTAAATATGAAATTTATGTTTTATAACGCTAAAAACTTTAATCAAAATATAAATACTTGGAATGTATGTAATGTTATTAAAATGTATAGTATGTTTGAGGATGCTTATAATTTTAATCAACCTCTTGATAAATGGGATACTTCTAATGTTTTATATATGAACCGTATGTTTTTTAATGCTAAAAATTTTAATCAAGATATTAGAAGCTGGAATGTTTTTAGTGCAATTAGTATGTCATATATGTTTAGCGGTGCTGAAAGTTTTGATCAGTCGATAGAAAATTGGACTATTAATAAATCTTGTGATATTAAAGATATTTTTTCAAGTTCTTATAATGATATGAAATCAATATTGAAAATTTATTTTATTGCTAAAGGTAATTATAAAAAACAATTGCTTTCTATGCTTGAAAACTGCGATATAAAAGAAGTGTATAAAGAAGTTTTGAAATATAATAAACTTAAAGATTTTATAAAGAAACTTGAAAATACTTATTATGATGAATTAAAGGAACTCATTGAAAATAAAGAAAATATTTTAAAGGAATATAAACAAAATTCAAAAAATAAAATGATTTAGTTTAGTATTAAATATGTTATTTTAGTTTAATTATAATTTGATGTTGTATATATAATATTAATTAAAAGGAATAATTATGAAAAAATACAAACCTCAAACTAAAGAAGAATTAAAAAAATTGCTAGATGATGAAAGTATTTATTTGGGTGATATTGATACAAGTAATATTGCAAATATGACTGAATTATTTAGAAATAGTAAAAGAAAAAATTTTGAAGGTATTGAAACTTGGAATACTTCAAAAGTTACAGATATGAGTTTGATGTTTAACAATGCTCAATATTTTAATCATGATTTGAATTCTTGGAATACTGAAAATTTAAAGAAAATTAATTACATGTTTTTGGGAGCTTCAAATTTTAACAAATACCCTGATAAATGGAATCTTGATAATATAAAAGAAGCTTATGATGTTTTTAATAAAGATATTGATATAAAAAAATTGCCTATTAATTTAAGAGTTAATTTATATTTTGAGGATTTTGAAAAAATAAAAGATATTAATATAATAGATATATATAAATCAATAATTACTTCCAATAATAGAAAAATTATATCATTTAGAATAAAATTAGAAAAAGAATATTATGATGAGCTTAAAAATATAATAGAATATAGAGAAAGCATAGAATCTAGTAATGAAATTAGTTTTAAAAATATAGAAGAAGTTGAAAATTATGTTGCCTGCAATTATGAAGAATATTTTGATAAAAGTTTAAAATTTATTAAAGATAATTATAATATTTTAACAAAAGATAAAAATAAAAGAATTGATATAAAAATTATAAGGTTTATTTATGGAAGTTATTTAAAAATCAAAGATAATGTAAGAAGATTAAAAACTATAGACAATATAATAGATTTAATAGATATTGATAGTTTTAGAGAGGCAGCATACAAAATATTTTTAAGCGATAGAAGTAAAATTGCTTCAAGAATTATTTGCGGTATATATGGAGATGGCAAAATAGTAGAAGATTATGTAAAAAGTTTAAAAAAAGAATTTTATCCTCGTTCATACTATGTTTATATTTTAGCTTTAAATACAAATAAATATGCATTAAAATTGCTTTGTGATACATCTTTAAAATCAAAAATAGAAGGTATAAAAAATGCAGCCGAATCAGCACTTGAAACTATAGCTAATAGAATGAAAGTTGAAAGATATGAATTAGATGATTTATTAATTCCTGATTTTAATCTTGATAAGAATTGCGAGAGAATAGTATATGCCGAAGATAAAGAATATAAACTTTTTATTGATGATAATATAGATCTCCATATTATGTATAATAATAAAGAATTAAAAACATCACCTAAAACTTTTTCTAAAGAGTTAAAATCAGAAATAACTTTTATTAGAAAAGAAATAAAAAACATTGTAAAAAGTCAAAGAGATAAAATGATATATCTTTTGATGAATGGAAGAAAATATTCTTATAATTTTTGGAAATCTGTTTATATAGATAATTATTTTTTTAATGAGTATGCTGTTAAATTAATTTGGAATTTATACGATGAAAATAATCTGTTTTTAACTACATTCAGATATTCAGGTGACGGAAGTTTTACTGATTATGATGATAATGAAGTAAAAATAAATGAAAATAATTCTATTGGTTTAGCATATATAAAAGAAATGGATAATGATATTATAGAGAAATGGAAAAAACAATTATCAGATTATGAGATTGTTCAGCCTATTAAGCAATTAAAAGTTATTGATGATTTAGAGAAGGAATTTTATTCATTTAATGGCGAGTATAAATTATCTAAGTTAAAAAATTTTGTTAATAAATATCCTTTTAATGAATATTATGAAGATTATTATATAATAGATGGATATAAATTTAAAGAGAAAGTAAGCGATTTAGTATTAGATATATCAACAAATGGTATTAGCAGAGATAATGCTAACTTTGGAGATATGATAGAAATAGCATTAAAAATATTAAATATATCAGAAAATAATAAACATTTAGTTGATAGATTTATGTATGGAAGTATTTTAATTTTAGAAAATTTATTTAATTAACATAATGTTTAATGAAATAATAGGAGATCATTATGCCAATATATCAACCAAGAAATAAAGAAGAATTAAAAAAATTGGTAGATGATGAAAGTATTTATTTGGGTGATATTGATACAAGTTTAATCACTGATATGAGCATTCTTTTTTATGAAAGTTTAAGGAAAGATTTTAAAGGTATTGAGAAATGGGATACTTCAAATGTTAAAAATATGCAGAATATGTTTACTGATGCTGTATATTTTAATCATAATATAGAAAAGTGGAATGTATCTAAAGTTGAAAATATGGGAGCTATGTTTTTAAGATGCCTTGATTTTAATCAGCCTCTTAATGATTGGAATGTTTCAAATGTAAAGTATATGGATGCTATGTTTGCTGGAGCTGAAAGTTTTAATATGCCTCTTGATAAATGGAATACTTGTAATGTTTTTGATATGAGAGCAATGTTTAATATGGCTTTAAATTTCAATCAGGATTTAAATAATTGGGATACTTCTAATGTTGAAAATATGAATGGTATGTTTTCGCAAGCAAAGAATTTTAATCAAGATTTAAATAGTTGGAACACTTCTAATGTTGAGAATATGCATGGTATGTTTTATGATGCCAAAAATTTTAATCAGCCTTTGAATACTTGGAAAGTTAATAAAGTTATAGATATGAGTGAAATGTTTTCAAAAAGCGGTTTTCAGTATTATGATTCTTTAGATGATTGGAATATTGAATCTCTTGAGTATTTAGATGATTGGGCTGATATCATTTATAAGAATATAGATAAATTAACTCTGAAATGGATTTTATATTTATATGTTTTTGATAATGATAATAAAATTATTATTAACAAAATAGAGGAGAATATAAAAGAGATTCATAAAATAGCTTCAGAAAGTAATAATAAAAAAATTCAATCAGTAAAAAGAAAATTAGAAAACATTTATTATAATGATTTGAAAGAAGTTGTTAATTATGAAATATTTGACGCTATTGAAAAATATGAAGAAAGTATTAAATTAATCAAAAAAGATGAGAAAAAAGTTTCTTATATAGAAAATTGTAATGTATTAATAAAAGATAAATCAAGAGAAGTTGATGAAAAAATCATAAAATATATATACTTAAAATATTTAGAGTTAAAAAGAGATGTTTATTATTTGACTGAAATTGATTCTATAATTGATTTACTTGACAAAGAAAGTTTTTTAAGTTTTGCTAAAAATATTTATATAGAAACTCATAAAGAAACTTCTGCCATTGTTTATAGTTTGTATGGTGGAGATGAAGCTTTAAGAGAAATATACAAAAAAGAGAAAGACTCTAATTTCTTCTTAATAATTTTATCATCAGTAAAAACAACAGAATACAGTATTGAGTTATTATATGATATTTATTCAAAAACTAAAAAATCAGAATTGAGAGAAGAGGCTTTTAATTTAATAAATAAAATATCAAAAGAAATAGGACTTGATATTGATGATTTAGAATTGAAGTTTAGTTCAAATTTTGGATTCGATTCAAATGGAGAAAAAATTATTAATGATGATTATAAATTGATTTTGAATGCTGATTATTCTATAAAGCTGTTTGATATAAAAAATAATAAAGAATTAAAAACTACTCCTAAAAATTTAGAAGAAAGTATAAAAGAAGAAATTAAGCATATAAAAAAAGAAATACCTAATATAATAAAAAAACTTTCTCTAAATTTAACAAAATCGCTTATGCATGAAAAGAAATATAGTTATAGTTTTTTCAAAGAAGTCTTTATTGACAATCATATAATGAATAAATTTTCTTCTTCACTTATATGGAATTTGTATGATAAAGACAGTAATTTTATAACTACATTTAGATATGCATGTGACGGAAGTTATACAAATTGCGATGATGAAGAAGTTAAAATTGACAACGACAGCTTTATAAGTTTAGCAAGCCCCGCAGAAATTGACGATGAAACTATAAATAAATGGAAATGTCAATTAGAGGATTATGAGCTTACTCAGCTAATCAATCAATTAACTATAATAAAATTGGATAAAAATAATTTGGAAAGCGAGATAAATAAATTACAAAACATTGAAATATCTTATGGCAGTTTTAAGGCTTTTGGTGCTAGGTATTCAATGAATCCTAATTATTTAGATTTTTGTGTAGTTGGAACTTATAATTTAATAATGGAAAACGGAGACTCTTTTGAAATAAAAACAAATGCTAATAATAAAATTGATTACAAAGACAAAGTAAAAATAAACATTAACTTTTATAGCGAAAATAATAAAAAAGTTCAGGATAGATTTATTTACACATTACTTATTTTGATGATTGTGGATTTTAGGCTTACTGATATATTTGCTTAAATAAAAAAAAATTATTTTGAAGCCCCGCCCTTTATTTTTATAGATTATTTTAAAATTCTAATTTAAATTATTTTACTACCTGTTTAGAAATGTTAACGCCCGCCCAAGATTTTTTAAATTTAAAACTTCATTCTACGCACGGTTAACTGATACTAGTTTTTTGCTTTATTGCAATTGTTAATAAAATTTATACTTTAAAATTCGTTTACCGTGCGGTGTATTTTATAAAATTATTATCAAACATTCCAATTTTCTGGGTCTTTGTTCCACTCTAAAGCTTTCTTCAATTCATCTTCGCTTATATATTTCTCATCTTTTGCTATATCCATTAATGATGAGAAATTAGAAAGAGAAGAGAATTTTATATTTGCTTCTTCAAAGTTCTTCTTAGCCTTTTCAAACTCATAAGAAAATATTGAAATAATCTCAAGACCAATAGCTCCTTCTGCTTTAGCTGCCTCAAATGCTTTTATAGAACTACCGCCTGTTGAAATTAAATCTTCTATAAGTATTAATCTTTTGCCGTTACAATCAGCTCCTTCAATCTGCCTTCCTCTGCCATGCTCCTTTTTCTCAGCTCTAATATAACACATAGGCTTATCAAGTTCATATGCTATAAATGATGCCCAAGGTATGCCGGCAGTTGCAGTACCAGCTACTATATCAAAGTCTTTTAATTTTAATATATTTACGAAAGATTCAACTATTACTTTTCTATATTCAGGGAAACCTATTACATATCTGTTATCGCAATATATAGGACTTTTTATTCCAGATACAAAAGTAAAAGGTTCTTTAACATTAAGTTTAACAGCTTGAGATGAAAGCAAAGCCATAGCTATTTTTTGAGCCTTGCTTTTTTTATTGTGTTCCATACCCTCTGCAATCTCTTCAACAATCATTTTGCAAGCTTTAACTCTGTCTTCGATTCTTGTGATAGGGCGTCCAACTACAAGATAATCGCATCCATTTTCTATAGCCTCTTTTGGAGTCATAATCCTCTCTTGGTCATCAACACTAGCCCACTTAGGACGAACTCCTGGACATACTGTTCTAAATCTCTCACCGCATTCTTTTTTTATAATAGCAGCCTCTTTAGGTGAACATACAACTCCGTCAAGTCCTGCCTCTTTTCCAAGTTTTGCCCAATTGACAGCCAAGTCTTTTAATGCTATGCTTGAAGTAAACATGTTTTTAATATCATTTTCTGAAAGACTAGTTAAAACTGTTACACCTATTATTAAGTTTTCTTTATTTAATTTTTTTATCTCTTCAACAGTCTTTTCCATCATCTTCTTTCCGCCGCTTGTATGCACATTAAACATAAATACATTCTGTTTAGCAGCAAAAAGTGAAGCCATAGCTGTTGTATTTGGTATGTCGTGAAATTTTAAGTCTAGAAATACTTTTTTATTTTTGTTAGCTAAATATTCTATTATCTCGCCTTTAGTATATAAAAATAACTCAAGACCAACTTTATAAAACACAGCTTCATCGCCAAGTTCATCTATTAACGCTACAGCCTCAGACATAGAATTAAAATCTAATGCCACTATAAGCCTATCTTTTGGATTATTATCTGCTATTATCATAAATGTGCTACTCCTATTAAATCTTTTATATTGTTTATATTATTTTCTTCAAGATAATTATTTATTTGTTTTATTATTTCTATAGGTAGTGTTGGGTTAGAAAATATACCAGAGCCTATAGAAACAACTGAAGCACCAGCCATTATAAACTCTAAAGCATCTTCATATTTTTGAATGCCTCCCATTCCAACTATAGGTATTTTAACAGCCTTATAAACTTGATAAACCATTCTCAAAGCAATAGGCATTATAGCTGCTCCAGAAAGCCCGCCGAAAGTGTTGCCTAATAATGGTTTTTTAGTTTTTATGTCTATCTTCATGGCTAAAAAAGTATTAACTAAAGAAACACTGTCAGCACCTGCATATTCTACAGATTTAGCAATGCTTACAATATCAGTAACATTTGGAGATAATTTTACTATTAAAGGCTTTTTTGTTAATACTTTTTTTACCTCTTTTGTAGTCTTTTCAGCACTTTCACAGCTAGCACCAAAAGCCATACCGCCGTTTTTTACATTAGGGCAAGATATATTAAGCTCTATAAAATCAACTCTATCTATTTCATTAGCAATCTCTGCCACTTTAACATATTCTTCTAATGTGCTTCCATTGATATTTAAAATAATAGGTGTTGAGTATTTTATATTTTTTATAATCTCATCTCTAAAATATTCTATACCAGGATTTTCTAAGCCTATACAATTAATCATTCCGCTTGGTGTTTCTGCGATGCGAACTCCGCTATTTCCATCTCTCTTATTTAATGTTATGCCTTTTAAGTTTACAGCACCAAGTTCATTAACATCAAAATAATTATTATACTCTTCACCAAAACCAAAACAGCCAGATGAAGTTATCACTGGGTTTTTTAATTCTTTACCTAAAAAATTAATATTTAGTTTACTGTTCATTTTTAATCCATAAATATTTAGCATCAAATACAGGTCCGTCAGAGCAAGCCTTTTTTAATACTACTGTTTTATTGTCATAACTAACTTCCACATTGCACCCCAAACAAGCATTAACTCCGCAAGCCATTCTCCTTTCAAGAGAAGCATAGCATAATATGTTGTTTGATAATGCTATTTTTATTATTCCATTCATCATAATGGTAGGACCGCAAGTGTATATTATATCAAACTTTTCTTTTTTTATTATTTCGTTTGTTTTCTCTACAGCATTACATTTATCACCAACAGAGCCGTCATCTGTAACTATATGTAATTTAATATTATTAGTATCAAATCTCTCCATTATGTTGAGGGCGTCTTTATTTGCTCCTCCCATTACAAGAGTGATATCATTATTGTTTATTAGTTTTTCTATTAAAAGCTTTATAGGGGCAATACCCATTCCGCCTGCTGCTATAAGCACTTTTTTATTATTAATATTAGTGTCAAAACCGTTTCCTAAAGGTCCTTGTATATTAACTTTTTCTTTTAGAGTAGATAAATATTTTGTGCCTTCGCCTTTTACCTGATAATAAAACTCTACCATATCATTAGAAACATAATGAACACTTATAGGTCTTCTTAAATATGTGCTGCTTTTTAGCATAAAAAATTGCCCTGCCTTAATATGCTTAAAAGCTTCTTTTGATTTTATTTTGAGAATATATTTATCCTCTGCTATTTTTTTGTTTTCTACTATCTCACAATCTTCTAAAAACATAATCCTATACAACCAGTAATAAAATTAAATTATAGTAATTAAATTAGAATAATCATTTACATATCCCATCATATCAAGCATAGCAGATATTTCTCCTCTATGATGAGTGTTATGATTTAATTCATGCATTATTATATGATAGATTGGCTTTTTTATTGTATCATCAGCAAAATCTATTTTTATTATTACATTATAATCATCTATGCTGTTTATCACATCTATTATAATGTCATCTAATTTTTTTCTTGTATCAAATAAAGTATCCAAATTGGCATCTATCGGCTTATTAAACAAAAAATTATCATTAAGGTATGTTAATATCTCTTCATTCGCTATTATTTTCTTGCTTGAGTATTTTCTTAAAATAGAAAAGAAATAAATATCTGTTTTTATAATATGAGTGAAGCTATTTATTAATGAGTTAAAATAACTTCCTGTCTCTTTATATAAATCTGATTCATTAATTTTTTGTATATCTCTAAAAATACTTATAAGCATTCTATTGGCTTTTCTATTATATTCTGCCATAAGAGTAAGAACTCTTTGTGATGTGATTGTTTTTATAATATTTTCTGAGATTTCAGATTTGTCTTTATCAGATTTTTTTTGATTATTTTTTTTAGTTTTTTTGTACTCTTTTTTTATTTCTGAAAAATCATTTCTTAATTCTAATAAATTATCATATATTAATTTTTTCTCTTCTCTTAGCTGCTTTAATTTTTTACTTTTCAATTCTTTTAGATTTTTATTTAGATTGCTTATAATGCTTGATTTTAATATATCAATTTCTTCTGATTTTTTATTTAATCTATTTAATTCTGAGTTTATTTTTTTTTCTAATAAATTGATTTTATGGTCTATCATAAATGATTCCTTTTTGCTGATATAATAAAAACAGCAATTGATTAATAGTAATAGAGAAATTTATTTTTGTCAAATAATTATTAATTATTTATTGCTCAAAATTATAATTTCTATAGCAAAATACTATTACTTCTATGTTTGTAATATTGTTTTCTTTTAATAATTTTATAAGCTCTTTTAATGTAGCCCCCGATGCATAAACATCATCTATAATAAGAAGTTTTTTATTTTTAAGATTATTTATGTTTTTCACTGTGAATGCATTTTTTATATTTTCTTCTCTTTCTTTTAATGTTTCTAATACTTTTTGCTCTTTTATATTTTTGTTTAATAGAATATCATCAGATTTTTTTATATTGAGTGTTTTTGATATTGTATTAGCAAAGAAGTTCATAACATTATTATTTTTATTTGAAGGTACATATAAAAGCAAATCAAAATTAGTATTTAAATATTTATAGCAATTAAAAAAACTTTCAAATATTAAAGGAGTATTATTTATACTGCCTTTTTTAAAAGCTCTAAGTTCATCTCCAAGCTCTAAATCCAAATCACCAAGAGCAGATACTCTTATATTATTATCTAAATAAAAAGTTTTGTATGGTCTAAAAATGTTTGCTGCCTTTTTTGTTTATTATAATATATGTTAAAGCTATATAGATAGAGTTTAGAATTATTCCTTTATATCCATTAATTAAAGAATTAAACCACATATCATAATTAAATATATTTAGTAATAAAATAGATGAAAACCTTGCTGCTATAAAAGAAAGGATAGATAAAATAATAACATAATTAGTGTTTTTAAAAAAATGTTTAATAGCTGATATTAACAAAGAATAAACTATTCCCTCAAACATTAAAAAATACAAAATAGGAACATTAGGCATTTGAAATATTAAATAGTTTACAAGCGGGGATAATATTGAAAGAGCTATTAAATAAATTGGGCTTAGAATAAAAGTGCCTATAGATAAAGCAAAGAATATTGGAAGAAACTCTGTGCCTTTAAGTCCTACAAAGTGTACAGCAATAGGAGATATTATACTCACTGCTATTAAAGATATAAGAATTAAACTTTCTAATTTTATTTTTTTTATAGCCAAACTACTAATCATAGTGTTATTCCTTATGTTATTTATTTTAAGCTATAAATAATATATCATAATATAGAGTTTTTTTAAATATGCTTAAATATATGTAGTTTTTGTGTATAGTATTCAAAAAATAAAAATTTTGATACTGTAAAAATTAAATAAAACAAAAAACTTAGATATATTTATTACTGTAGAGAGTGCTTAAATATATGCACTTTTCGCGAAGCGTGCCCGAAGGGCGAAAACTTTGACGAAGTTCACACAGTGTAGCGTCGGTAAAAGTTGAATAAAAAACTTATATAACAAATACATATACTATCAATTGAATTTTTTTGTTTATAATATAATATATTTGTCTATGGAAACAATGTATAAAAAAATTTTAAATATAATAAATACTGATATCACACTAAATAAAAACTTAAAAATATTACTTAGTATATTTGCAATACTATTTTCAAATGTGCCGTTATATATATATCTTTTTAGTATTGATATAATAGAAGCAAATACATTGATTTTATTTGTTGTAAAAAGTTATCCATTTTCATTTTTTTATTTATTTTGCTTTACTATATTCTTTCATACAGATGTATTAAAAATTAAAGTAATAGTGATGACTTTTTTATCTTTTTTGCTTGTAAGTTTACTTTTATTTTCTTTTCATTTTATGTTTAATTATGTTACAATGCCTCCATATGATTCTGAAGATTTTTATGTTATTATAAACAATTTAGTATTTGTGCCTTGTATATTTTTTATTATAATGATTATTTCTTATATCAATTTTGATTTAAAAGATACAAAAAATATTTCTGAGTTTTTTACTGTGGTTGGAGAGACTTTCTCTTGGCTTTTTATTATTAATACGGCAAGCAGTGTTTTAGTTTCAATAGCATATTTTTCAGTTTTTATAGTGGGGGCTTCTTTAGCTTCGCTGCTTTATTCTTATGATGAGGCAGGATTTATACTTGCAAAAATTGCTATTTCTTTAATAATATTTTTGTACAGTTTAGCTTTATTTGTATCTTATTTCTTATACAAAAAAACTAAGTCTATTATATCAATATATTTATCAAGAATGATTATGATATTTAGCTTGATAGTTATATTTATACTTTTTATCGCATTATTATCTGCCGAGTTTAGACCTTATGGCAATACAAGTAGTTTTGTAGTTTATAATATAGCACTTTCTCTTATGATGATAAACATATTGTTTACAAGATTAGATAAAAAGGCTACTATATTAACTAAAATAATATATTGCTTGGTTGTGATTTCTATATCATTATTAGATTTGATTGTGTTCAGCAGTGTAATATATAGAATTATAAATTATGGCTTTTCTATGAGTAAACTTATACTTTTAATAAATTGTATATTGTTTTTAGCACATCTTATTTATATTGCGATTAACGTTGTAAAAACATTTAAGACATCATTTGAAGAGTGTATTGTAATGAAGGATATATGTATAGACAATACTAAGCATATGATATTTGTTTATATTTATTTAGTGTGGTTTTTGATTATATGTTTTATCTTACCGTTTTTCTTTGCTAGCATGTGAGATTGATTAATTAAGATTTTTAAGGGGAAATAAGTGGGCCAGCAGGGACTTGAACCCCGGACCCGATGATTATGAGTCATCTGCTCTAACCGACTGAGCTACTGGCCCCTATATTTTTGTTTGTTTTGATTTTGCTATTCTATAGCAGACTATTAAAAAAGTCAAGAGTAAAAGCAGTATTTTTTTTGTTTAATTTAATAATATCATTTATAATTGTATTAATTGTGTCATTTTAATTGATAATATGTAATTTTAGTTTGCAAAAAGAGCCCTTAAAAACCTTGACAAATAAAGCCTTTTAAGTAAAATGGTAGAAATATTTTTATAGAATAGAGTTATTATTAAGGAAATAGTTTTATGATTAAGTTTTATAATTCATTAACTAGGCAAAAAGAAGAGTTTAAGCCGATGAATGAAAAAGAGGTTGGAATGTATTCTTGCGGACCTACTGTTTATAATTATGCTCATATTGGTAATTTTAGAGCTTATATATTTAGTGATTTGGTGAGAAGAGTTTTAGAAGATTACGGATACAATGTAAAACTAGTAATGAACTTAACAGATGTTGATGATAAAACTATAAGAAACTCAAAAGAAAATCATATATCATTAAGTGAATATACAAAAAAATATAAAGAGGCTTTTTTTGAAGATATAAAAACTTTAAGAATAAAGCCTGCAACAGTAAATCCTTCTGCTACAGAACATATAAATGAGATGATAGATATAATAAAACTTTTAGAAAAAAACGGTCATACTTATGAGGCAGACGGTTCTATATATTTTAAGATAAGCACATTTCCAGAGTATGGCGAATTAGCTAACCTTGATAAGCAGGAATTAAAAGAGGGAGCTTCTGGAAGAGTTTCAAGCGATGAATATGATAAAGAAAATGCAAGCGACTTTGTACTTTGGAAGGCATATACAGAAGAAGACGGAGATGTTTATTGGGATTCTCCTTTTGGAAAGGGTAGACCTGGCTGGCATATAGAATGTTCTGCTATGAGCTGCAAATATTTGGGCAAGCATTTTGATATACATACTGGAGGAGTTGATAATAAATTTCCTCATCATGAAAACGAAATAGCACAAAATGAAGCTGCTTTTAATGAGAAGTTTGTTAACTATTGGCTTCACTGTGAGCATTTAATTGTTGATGGTGAGAAGATGTCAAAGTCTAAAGGAAATTTCTATACTCTTAGAGATTTGCTTAATAAAGGTTTATCTGCTGAGGCTATAAGATATTCGCTTATGAACTCTCATTATAGAAAGCAATTAAACTTTACTATAGAAGGTATTAATCAATCTCAAAGTGCAATAGACAGAGTTAATGACCTTATATTTAGACTTAAAGATGTTAATAAAACAGATGCTGATGATAGTGCTGTAATGAAGGAACTTGAAGAGGCTAATAAAAACTTCTTTGAATCTATTTATGATGATTTAAATGTTTCTGAGGCTTTGGGAGTATTTTTTAGTTTTATAAAGAGTATAAATATTTCTTTTGATTCTATTAATGTTAGTTCAAGAGATGCTATAATAAAGTTTATAGAGAGAGTAAATAATATAATAAACTGTTTTAATATGAATGGAGAGAAAGAAATAGAAAGTTCAGAAGAAGAAAAAATTAATAAACTCATAGAAGAACGTACTCTAGCTAAAAAAGAGAAAAATTATAAAAGAGCAGATGAGATAAGAGATGAACTTAACAGTATGGGAATAGAGATAATGGATACACCAAATGGCGTTAGATGGAAAAGAAAATAATATAATAGATTTAATTACTAATACTTATCAGCATATAAGCGGTATTGGTCCTAAAAAAGAAGCCCTGCTTTGGGAAGAAGGTTTAACAGATTGGCAAAGTGCATTAAAAAATATTAATTATTATGCAATGCCTAATTCTATAAGAGAAGCCTTAAAAGATGAACTTCCAAAATCTATATATAATTTGAACTCAAAAAATTATGATTATTTTTTAAAGAAGTTTCCTAATCAAATATTATATAGACTTTATCCTATGTTTATGGATAAAACTGTATTTTTGGATATAGAAACTACAGGTATGAAGCCTGCAAAATCTTATGTTACAGTGATAGGCTGTTATGACGGCAAGGATATGCAGGTATTTGTTCATGGAAAAAATGAGAGAGATTTTCTAGATTATATAAAAAATTATTCTATTGTTGTTACTTTTAATGGTTCTTGTTTTGATATACCATTTTTGGAGAGATATTTTAATACAAAAATAAAATGTGCTCAGATAGATTTGCGTTTTGTATTAAAGGACTTGGGTTATACCGGCGGATTAAAAAAAATAGAGAAAGATGTCGGCATTGATAGGGGAGACGATATGCTTGGTGTGAATGGATACACCGCCATTTTGCTTTGGAATTATTATTTAGACACTAAAGATGAAACAGCAATAGATTCTCTTATACATTATAATTTGCTTGATACTATTGATTTAGAATATTTATTATGTCTTGCCTACAATAAATATGCTGAAAAATATAAAACTTCTCTTTTAGACTATAAAGAGCTTCCTTCTGTGAGTAAATATAAGCCTAATAAAAAATTAATAGACTATCTTCACAAACACCCTCATAAATATTCACCTAAAAATGATGATTAAAATTAATAAGCTTGGTCTAATATTGTAGTGATAGCATCATGCGTCATAACTTTAGGTAGTTTATCCATACCGCTATAAGTTAAAGCTATATCTGCAACATTGTTAAATTTGCTTCTATCCATATTTATTTCATTAAGTCTTCTAGGTAAGTTGAGGTCATGAAGAAGCTTTTTAATATATTCACCGCTTTGGCTTGCTATTTCAAAAGGAGTCATTTCAGGGTCAACTCCGTTAATGAAATCTGCAAGTATTGTATATTTATCAGGTACAACAGGTATATAATATTCCATAATATGCGGAAGAAGCATTGATGAAATGATAGATTTATTAACATTATACATATTATTAATAGCAATAGATAAAGCCCTTGAAGCTCCAAGACTAGCATTAGAACTAGCCATAGCACACATCATATTAGCCATAGCTATATTTGATATATTGTCTACATTTGAGCTGTCTAATATAAGTTTTCCTAAACCTTTAATGCTTAATCTCATAGCATTTTTAATAATAGGAGCATTAATTTCATTTAAAGTAGTGCTCATATACAAGTCAAAAGCCATAGCAAATACACTCAAAGCACTGCTTATAGAATATTTTACAGGCACTGTTGTATATAATGCAGGGTCTATTATACAATCGCTTGCATATATATTTTTATCAGTAGATTCTTTGCATATTCCATCATATTTATCTACCAAATACATTCCAGTAGTAATTTCTGATAAAGAACCAAGTATAGTAGGCACGCTTATTAATGGGAATGGCTTATGATATACAGTTTGACCACCCACATAATCTGAAGCTTCACCGCTGTTAGTAACTACAACAGAAGCACCTTTAGCTATATTTTGAACTTTAAATCCTCCTATAGCAACTATACATTCTGCTTTACTATATCTTACTAAGTTGGCTATAACATCTGAAGCATCACTATTAGAACTTGAGCTTACTTTAGAATAAACCATAACATTCATTAGATTATCTTCTAATTTGCTTACTATTCTATCTATTACGCCTATTTGATTGAAAGAGTTTCCATCTGTTACAACAACAACTCTTCCGCCGTATTGTTTAATTGTGTCATGAAGACATTCTATAGAATCAATTCCGAATTTTATACTAGTTGGTAATTTAAACTCTATTATAGCCATATTTACTCATCATAATAAAAATTAATTTTACTACATTAATTCTCGGAAAAAGTATGTTTATTTTTTAAGTTAAATATTATTTTTTGTGTATATAGTAAATATTTAATAGTTTGTAGAAAATATTTTTAAGTTTTTTGTTTGCAGGGCTTTTCCCCCTGCGAAGCATGCCCGTAGGGTAGCCCCCCAGTTCTTTTGCCGACGCTCTGCGTGCCTGCGGCAAGGTACCTTTCGGTATTGGTATAAAAGAACCTTATATCCTTCGGATACGCTTCGCGAAGAACTGCATTTTTATTATAAATTTTATAATTTAATTGTACATTAAAATGCACTCCCCCCGCACGACTAAGAAGTTATAATTAAAGCATAGCATTACCGTGCAGAAAACTCATATGGCGAATACTTCAAAGAAAAAAATAATTGTGAATAAAAAAGCAATACCACCAGCACGCCTAAAGGGCTATGATTAAAATAGAGTATTGTCGTGCAGTAAGCCGCCGACCGTAGGGAGTGCACAGCTAGGTGAGTAGTGGTACAGCTCGTACGAGGGAAAAAGTTGAATAAAACAAAAATTTACATGATAAAATATAGTTGTTTAGGTATATCTAAATTTAACTATCTAATAATATTTCTGCTCTCATAATATTCCTGCCATCTGCGGCCTAATTTTTGTGCTTTTATTTTTACAGCATTATTAAAATAGTGTTGTAGTTTTTGTACATCGTCTTTATTTTCTTTTACAACGCTTCCAATAAGGTTTTCAACTACTGTAGACATATTAATATTTCCATCAGCATAATAGTATGAATGAAGTGCTGACTGATAATAAACTGAAACCGCCTCAGCTGTACTCATTATAGAATTAAGCTCCTGAAGTTTAGCATTATCTTCGCTTATTCCGTTTCTAAGTTCATTAAAAGTAGTGGCAAGTACATTAACTACATCATAATCTATATTCATATCAATATTAGCAAGTTCAAATAAACTTTCGCATTGATTAGTTATTATTTCAGATTCTAGTTTTATATCCTTTATAGACTCAACAGTTTCAAAATTAAATCTTCTCTTTAAAGCACTGCTCATTTCATTAATGCCTTTATCTCTTGTATTTGCTGTAGCTATTATATTAAATCCTGCATTTGCAAATAATACTCTGTTTTGCTCTGGTATATTCATTATCTTATCGCTTAATATACTTATTAAAGAGTCTTGTATTTCAATAGGGCATCTTGTAATCTCTTCAAATCTTGTTATAAATCCATTACTCATGCCTGTATAAATAGGAGAAGGTATTAATGCCTCATCAACAGGGCCTTTAGCAAATAGCAAAGCATAGTTCCAAGAATATTTTATATTATCTTCGTTAGTTCCTGCAGTTCCTTGTATTGTGATTGTGCTGTTTCCGCTAATGGCTGCAGATAATAATTCGCTAAGCATTGTTTTTGCTGTTCCTGGCTCTCCTACAAGCATCAATCCTCTGTTGCCTGCTAATGTAATTATTGCTCTTTCAACTAAAGCATCATCTCCGTAAAACTTCTTTTTTATAATAGTGCCGTCTTCAAACTTTTTGCCGAGTATAAAATCTCTCACTGCTTGAGGTGATAATTTCCAATTTTTAGGCTTTAGATTTTTATCTCTGCTTTTTAATATTTCCAATTCTTCTTTGTAAAGTTCTTCCATTAATGGCTTTTGATGTTTATTATTATTATTATTATTATTATTATTATTATTTGGCATTTTATTCTCTTTTGTATTAATTGTTATTTTAATTATCATTTTAGTATATATTATAAATAATTTGTTTTCAAACTTTTGTGGGTTTTAATATGAATTTATATAAAACATGAACTATATATTGTTTTCATAATTTTATAAAAATATAAAATAATAACTACTAAAACAATATAAGAAGGAGTTTGGTATGATATATGCAATAGTGCCTCCAAAATGTACTGAAGGCGATACAAATGAATATCATATATTTGAAGCATATTTTAACATCATTGATAATACCATCACTATTAATGTTCACTCTATATCTAGTTTGCATATAAAAATAAAACCTAGATATAAAAACATGGTAAATAATAATTTTAAAGAGAACTATATTTCTATTAATATAGAATTGAAAGATGGCAGAAACAAAATGTTAAAATATAAATATTATAAAAATCCTAATGGTATATTTATGACAGAGAGCAGAGAAGATACTATTGTTGTTGCTGTTTTGCTTAAGAATTATTTATGCGGTAATTGTGCTCAGTTTTTATTTGGAAGTCAGTAAGTTTTGATATTTTGAGATTTTCTATAATTATTAATGAATCTATCGTATGGGTAAAGCTTAAAAGAATCCCTATAAACATTTTCTAGTAGTTTTTTTACTAAATTGATTTTTTCTTTAAAAGTTTTATTTTTATCTTTTATTTTATTAAACTCTAAAAAAAATGATTTTTTTACTATATTCATAAATATATTAATTCTTATCATCTCATCAAAAATTATTCCATTTGGTATTTTAATTTTCTTTATAAGAATAAAAAATATAGATAAGAAATATAATAAGCTTAATATTCTAATGAAGTATATTATTGTAAAATTGGCACCTACTTTGTCTATGTATATGCCTAATATATTATAATATTCTCCTCTAGAGTTCAATCCTTGAATAATGAATACAGCCAAAAAATATGGTATAAGATGCAATAGCCTTCTTATAGTTTTATATAAAGACTTTGTAAGTATTATATGAACTATAAATAAGGCTGCTGCTATATATATTAATATGTTTACTTTTACAGTAAAAATGATTATGAATAAGAATAAAGCTAATATAATAGAAGTTATATAAAGCATAATTATTTATTTACGCGTTCAACATAACTGTCATCTCTAGTATCTACTTTAATTTTATCTCCAATATTTATGAATAATGGTACATTAACTTCTATACCAGTTTCTAATTTAGCAGGCTTTAAAGTACTTCCAGTAGTATCTCCTTTAAAACCAGGTTCTGTATAAGTAACTTCCAAGATTACATGTATAGGGAATCTTACAGCAGTAACTTCTTCATTTATATATTGCAAATCAACTTCGCTGTTATCTAATAAATAATATTTGTTATCGCCTAAAATATCTTCATTAACATGCACTTGTTCATAGTTATCAAGTATCATGAATATATACTCATTTCCTTCGTTATATAGATATTGAGCTTTTTTGTATGCAATATCAGCCTCTTCAACAGTCTCAGTAGAAGCAAAAGTTTTTTCAACCATATTGCCTTTAATCATGTTTTTTAATTTAGTTCTTACATTGGCTTTTCTCTGCTGAGCTCTATGAAAGTGAGCATCTATTACTAGATAAGTTTCGCCGTCTAATATAATAGCATCGCCTTTTCTTAAATCATTAACATCCATAAATAAAACCTCTGATTATAATATATTTTTTATGATTGATAGTTTAAGCATTATATTTTATTAGCAGAAAAAAAGCAAATAATTTAATAATGCAATAATTAATTTTTATTTATAAGTTTTGTTTATTATAATATAGCTTTAAAAGAATAAACTAGCCTCTAAACCAATCTTGCTTTCCATCTTTTTAAAAGCATAAAGTTGTCTAGAGCGAAGATATTCATATTTTATTCCAATTGCAAATCTATAAATTTCTACTCCTAAAGCTACAGATATAGAGGGGGACCATTTATAAATAGATTCTATAGCATTATATCCCTCTCCAGCAGCCTTTCTGTCTATTCTATTAAACTCATCATATTCACCAGCTACATAAAATCCTGCAATTAAATTCATCTCTCCCCACAAAGGAAATCTAAAATCACTTCCTGCATATATGGTAAATATATTAACTAAATTAGACTTTTTAAAACCAGTAATTGCAAATAAAGTACCCCCATAAAAAGAAAACCAACCCCATCTATAATATGCAGCAATATGCATCTGTTCAAAACCTACATCTATAAACTCATCATCTATTTTGTTATGCAATGAATCATCTCCTAATATATCTCCGCCCATGTGGTAGCATACATGTTTTAAAGGAGCAAATCTTATTTTAAGCTTATTTTTAAATATGTAGTCAAAATATGCTTCTACTTGCATGTAGGTGCTGAATAAAAAGCTAGTGCCGTATAGTTTGTCGTATTTGTATTGATAGTGTGCAAAATTAAACTTTGCAGAATAAGCTACACCTATTCTTATTCTATGTGTTTCTTCATTTATATTAAAAGCTATAGGGGCTAATTCTGTTGATAATGTTGGGCTATGAAATATTATTACTTTATCTATAGTGAAGTTTTTATTATTATAAAGCTTATTTGCATTAAATATTGTTCCAAACCAGAATTTTGTGTTGTAGTTATTTATGTCTGCGTAGCCTGAAAAGTATTTATCAGTTTCTGGATTTCTTAGAGGGTTATATTTCCACTGAGTTTTTACTTTTTGTGAATAGCTTTCCATTTTTTGTTCTAAAGAGTTTGTATTTTGAGCATTTAGTATAATAGTAAGAAGTATAAAGCACAGTAATGTATGTTTAATCATTTTCTATTTTTCTCTAGATTTTTTAGCGGAAATTATATGTTTTTTAAAGAAGTTGTCAATATTTTCATTAAAAATAATAATGTAATTTAAATCTTTACTTGCAAAAAATTATTATTTTGATAAAATAGACGTATATATAATAATACACACTAGTAGAATTTTATAAATTTACACTAAATTATAAGAATTTCTAATACGATAATATTTTTTAGAGTTTAAGGAGTAATATAATATGTCTGATATAAATAAAAAAGTAGCAGATGGTATAAATGAGTTTGGTAAATCTTTTAGAGTTTTATTAGTAGATGATTCAGCATTTGTAGTGAAACAATTACAGCAAATATTGGTATCAGAGCAGTATAGTGTAGTAGGAACAGCAGAAAACGGAGAAGAGGGCGTAATGATGTATAAAGAGTTAAAGCCTGATGTTGTTACTATGGATATTACTATGCCTAAAATGGACGGTATTACAGCTCTTACTAAAATAATAGAGTTTGATAAAAATGCTAAAGTTGTTATGGTTAGTGCTTTAGGTAAAGAGGATATGGTTAAAAAAGCACTTCTTGCTGGTGCTAAAAATTATATTACTAAACCTTTGGATAGAAAGAAAGTTCTAGAGCGTATAAAAATGGTTCTAGATAAGAAATGATTTAAGAATACGGTATTATTAATTTGAGTAATAATGGTTTAACTGAAGAATACTTAGAATTATTCAAGGAGTTTATATATAATAAAAGCGGTATACGTTTTAATCTCATTAATCAGGTAATACTAGAATCTAGAATAGAGTCTTCTATGAAAGAGAGAAATATTTTTAATGTAGGAGACTATTTTCATCTTATTTCTACTGATAAACAGGAACTGAAGCTGTTTTTAGATAATATAACTACAAATCTTACTAAATTTTTTAGAACAGAGAGTAATTTTAATTTATTAAAAAATAAAGTTTTGCCTATAGTATTGAATAATAAAAAATATTCAGAGCCTATATATATATGGAGTTCAGGTTGTTCTACAGGAGAGGAGCCTTATTCTATAGCAATGACTTGTTTAGAAACATCAAAAATTTATCCGGAAAAAGTTAAAATATATGCAACAGATATTTCTATGCAATCTTTAGAGGTTGCAAAGATGGGGGTGTATGATAAAGATAAAGTTGCTAATATAAGCGATGAGTATTTAAATAAATATTTTGATGAAATGCCAAATGGCAAATATAAAGTAAAAGATTATATAAAAGATATGGTTAGTTTTGAGTATCATAATCTTATTACTCCTAATAATAGATATTTGAATATAGATATAGTTTTTTGCAGGAATGTACTTATATATTTTGATAATGAATCTGTTAAATTGACTGTTAATAGATTTTATGATATATTAAATAAACATGGATTTTTATTTATAGGTCATAGCGAGTCTTTATTTGGGCTTGATACGAAATTTAAATTTAATAATATAGATAATTCGATTGTATATACCAAAAGTGAGGAGGTATTTTAATGTTTAGAAAAAATGAAATATCAGAATCAAATTCTATAATAGGTGAAGGTTCATATTTTAGAGGTGAGTTTACACTTAATGGCAGTTTAAGGATAGATGGTTGTTATGAGGGAGATAATCTTGAAGTTGACAGCCTTACTGTAGGAAACAGCGGAAAGGTAAAATCTAATATAAAAACTAATTCAGCTATTATTGAAGGAATAGTAATAGGAAATATTGAGGCAAAAAATAGAGTAATGCTTATGCCTACAAGCAGAGTTCTTGGCGAGATTCGCACTCCTGAGCTTATTATACAAAATGGTGTTATACTTGAAGGAGTTTGTATAGTATCGCCTGATCCTAAAACTAACCCTAGAGAAACTATACTTAATTTATATAACTCTTCAAATAATAATCAATAATATGCCTTATTTATATGATGTTGAAAGAAAGATTAATGCAAAAATCATTATTGCAACTTTGGCGGGTATTGTTGTAACTGCGGTACTCTCTTATTTATTTATTTCAAATTATATAGAAAGAAAAAGAATTAGATATATTTATGATTATATAGCTTTAGAAGATTATGATAATGCTTCTTTTATATTTAAAGACCTTTACAGCAGAAAGCCTTTAAATAAAAATATATTAATGGCAGGAATTGATTTGTATTATAATATTCTTCTAATAACTACAGATAAAGATATTATTACAACAGCAAGCGAAAATATTACTAAATATGCAAAGCAGATGTTATTAACATCAAAGTTTATCAAAAATAAATATGTAATATATCAGAGATTAGCTTATGGATTTCAGAGGCTTGGAAGTTCTTATTATATAGATGCTTATAATTCTTATTTAGAGGCTATAAAAAATGGCGATAATAGGGTATCTACTGTTATAGAGCTTGCTAAGATATGTTACAGAATTGGATATTACGAAGAGGCAATAGAGAATTTAGAATATGCTATAAAAAGAGATACAGAAAATAATAAAGAGTTTTTAAACTTAGAATTATATTATGAACTTGCTGTTGCTTATGAAGGAAACAAAAATTACACTAAAGCAATACAAATACTTTCCTATATAGACGGTAAGTTTAATAATGATTATAAGCTTGAAGCTAAATCATATTCTAAGCTTGGTGATTTATATTACAGACAAGGATTATATAAAGAAAGCGAATTTTTTTACAAAAAAGCACTATTATTAGATGACAAAAATCCGGATTTATATTATAGTATAGGGGAATTATTTAGAAAAACAAAGCGGATAAACGAAGCAATTGCTATGTTTAGAGAAGCATTAAAAACAGATAATAACTATAAACCCGCTAGGGACGCATTAAGGAGATTATAGTATATATGTTTAGTTGGTTGTATAATATGTTCTCAAGTGATATGGGAATAGATTTAGGTACTGCAAACACTTTAGTTTATGTTAAGGGAGAGGGGATTGTTTTAGCAGAGCCTTCTGTAGTTGCTATAGAGAAAAGCACTGGTAATGTTATAGCTGTTGGTAATGAGGCTAAAAGAATGCTTGGTAAAGTACCAAATTCTATAGCTGCTATTAGACCTATGAGAGACGGGGTTATTGCAGATTTTGAAACTGTTGAAAAGATGATAAGATATTTTATCAATAAAGTTCACAATAAAAAAACTTTGGTAAAACCTAGAATTGCTATAGGTATTCCTACAGGCATTACAGAAGTTGAGAGACGTGCTGTACGTGAAAGCTGCGAGCAGGCTGGAGCTAGAACTATATTTTTAATAGAGCAAGCAAGGGCTGCTGCAATTGGAGCGGACATGCCTATTAATGAGCCTCATGGTAATATGATTATAGAGATAGGGGGCGGTACTACTGAGGTTGCTGTACTTTCACTTGGAAGTATGGTGCGCAGTGCTTCTATACGTGTGGGCGGTGATGAGCTTGATGATGCTATTATTAAATATATGCAAAGAACTCACAACTTATATATTGGTGAAAAAACTGCTGAAGAGATTAAGATTAATATTGGTCATGCTTATAAGGGTGATATATCTAAGACTATGGATATAAGAGGAAGAGACTCTGTATCTGGTCTTCCTAAAACTTTAACTATCAATAGTGCTGAAGTAAAAGATGCTATATCTGATATATTGCTTGAGATATTAGAGGCTGTAAAATATGTACTTAATCAGACACCTCCAGAGATAGCTGCTGATATTGTTGAGAGAGGTATTGTTATGAGTGGAGGAACTTCTTTACTTCCTGGTTTTACAGATTTAATATCTATAGAGACTGGGGTTCCTGTTATACTTGCTGAGAGTCCTCTTACTTGTGTGGCTATTGGATGCGGTAAGTTTATAGAAGAGACTAGAAATTTAAAAAATTATAGAAGATTTTCTTAAAAAGTGAATAATATATTAAAACACAAATTACTTATACTTTATATTACGCTTAGCCTTATAGCGTCAATATTTATGGTGCTTAATAGGAGTAATTTTGTTTTTGATTTGCGTTCTATATATGCACTCGGTGTATACCCAATACAGAGTGCTACACAAAATATATCAAAGGCTTTTGTTTATCTTTACACAAGCGTTACAGATATATTTACACTTCAAAGTCAGCTTCAAGTACTTAGAGATAGAATAGCAGAATTAAACGGCACAGCTTTAGAATATGAACAGCTTCGTCAGGAGAACTCAAGGTTAAGAGCATTATTAAATGAAGCTCCTACTGATGAATATCCATTAGAGTATGCTGAGATAGTTTCAAAAGACCCTCAAAACTTCTACAACACTATAGTGATTAACAAAGGAAGGGCTCATGGTATTGTTGTGGGTATGCCTGTTATATCATATAAAAATGGATACAAGGGGCTTGTTGGTAAGGTTGTGGAAGTTAGAAAATATAACAGCAGAGTTTTATCTCTTATAGATGAAAGGTCTCAAATATCTGTTATGCTTGATAGTTCTAAGGCTACTGGTATTATGAGCGGGCAGAATCCTCGTTCCACTCAAACACATTTACAATATATTGATTTGCAGATTGATGTTGAAGAGGGAGAAAAGGTTTATACTAGCGGAATGGGAGGAGTTTTCCCAAGCGGAATATTGGTTGGAAATGTGTTTAAAGTTGAGAAAAAGAATTATGGACTATTTCACGATTTGTATATTGAGCCTATAGTAGATTTTTCAACTTTAGAGAATGTGTATGTGATAAAAAAGATTCCAGACAGAGAAATTATTATGCTTGCTAATGAAGAATATGAAGAGGGTGAAGTTACAAATAAATGAAAAGAGCAATAACTGTTATAATAAGTTCATTAATCCTTTTAATAATACAATCTTCTCCTGCTTATGATTTGATTAGAATAACATTGGGTGCTAAGCCTGATTTGCTTCTTATATTTTTAGTATTTTTGTCATTTAGATATGGTTCTTTTGAGGGAATAATATACGGATTTTTTATAGGAATAATGCAGGATATTGTTTCTAGCTCTACATTTGGTTCTTATGCTATAATATTTCTTAATATTGGTTTGGTTGTTGGTTTCTTTAACAGCAGAATATTTATTAAGCAAATTGCTGCAGGTATATTTGTTACTTTAATTGGATATTTAATAAAGATTATTGCTTTATTTTTTGTAATGGCAATATATGCAGATTTATCAAGTGTTGCTGTGCTTATGCGTTCAGAGTTATTTATAGGACTTCCTCTCACAGTAATACTTTCTTCACCGTTGTTTATACTATTTGAAAAGATTGCTCCTATAGTGTATGACAAAAACAAAATACATGTAGATGACAGTACTAAAACTTACGAAGATTGATTTTTTTAATTATATATAAACAAATATATTTTTATTAATTATTATAAGCTTTTTTCAATAATTAAATATATAAATGTATTTCATTTAGTATTTCTTAAAAAATATATCTATAAAAGAAAGTTATAAAATTAATTAAAAATTATTTATGCTCTCTATTTTGTTTTTTCTTATTATTTTGCTGATTATTTTGTTTACTTACCAAAGAAGCAAATATTACTCTTCCAGCCTCTTTAGGAAGTACATTGTCTATTTCTATATCAACACTTTTGCCTATTAAATGTTTGGCATTATCTACAACTATCATAGTGCCGTCTTCTAAATAACCTAATGCCTGTTTATCTTTTCCTTCTCTTATCAAATCTATCTTTATAGTCTCTCCAGGAAGCACAACTACTTGCAAACAATTAGCTAAATCATTAATATTTAATATATCAACTCCATGAATAGAAGCCACCTTCATCAAGTTAAAGTCATTAGTAATTACTTTAGCGTCCATTTTTTTGGCAAGCTCTATAAGTTTTAAATCTACTTCCTTGATGTTTGGAAAATCTACATCTGTTACAGAAAGTAATATATTTTTTGAAGATTTCATTTTATTTAATATTTCTAAAGCTCTTCTTCCTCTTATTCTTTTTTGAGGGTCTCTTGAATCGCTTAAAAACTGTATTTCTTTTATTACAAACTCTGGAAGTATTAAAAGTCCGTCAAAGAATTTTTTCTCTGCTATATCATATACTCTTCCGTCTACTATTACAGAAGTATCTAATATTTTAGCTGTTTTTATTTTATCAGTTTTTGTAAGCTTTAGCATGTTTGATATATTTGGTATTAATGATGATATTATAGAGAAAGTCAAATATCCTTCAATAAATAGTATTATAAGCTTGTTGTTTAATGATAAATTTATGCCTATTATATTTATAACATTTAAAGTAAGTATTACAGTTATTATTGTAAGAACAAATGATACAAAAATGACTAAAGTTGTTTTTGAAGATTTTTTTCTTATAAAAAATAAATCCAATAATATTATAAAAATAGAACTTACAACAAAAAATATAATAGTATTTATATTAAAAAGTTTATTATAAATATAATCAAATATAAGTGCTAAAATAGAACAAGCAAAATAAATTATTCTCCACATAACAGTTTCTCCTTAAAAACTAAAAAGAGCTCGAGTTATTTTTATGTTTTTATATTTTTTTTATTAGTTTCAAATAGAATAAATTAATAAATATTTCACTCTTCTTTTTTCTTTTTTTTGGCAGGCTTAGCAGCAGCTTTAGTTGGTTTAATAAGTTCTTTTTCAGCAGGTTTAGTTTTAAACTTTTTAGCTGATTTTTCTAATGCATTAGACACTATATCTTCAATTTGGTCTCTATCTTTTTTTAATGCTATACTAATTTCATTTACTATAAACATATATGCTTTTTCATACAAACGTTTTTCGCTTGCAGATAATTCTTTTAATTTATTTCTAGTAAACAAACTTCTTGCCACTTCTATAGTATCTTTAATTTCACCGCTTCTTAATTTTTCTTCATTTTCTTGATAACGAATTTTCCAATTATTTTCTATATCATGAGGTTTAGTTTGTAGTAGGTTCAAAAAATTTTCAGCTTCTGCTTTAGATATTATCTTACGTATACGATATTCTTTAACTCTATTTATAGGAACTTTTAATGTGATGTTTTCACCTTCACATTCAAGTACATAGCATTCTACAACGGAAGAATTTACTTTATTATCTGCTATACCTATGACTTTACATATTCCATACATAGGGTAAACAACATAACTATTTACTTTATACATAATTCTTTTTAAATAAGCCTTTATTTATTCTAGTAATTTATTATACTAATTTAAAAAATATCTAGAAGTATTATATACTAAAAAAGCAAAAAATCAAGGAAAAAATAAACTAACCCCAATACTATATAAAAATACTTTGACAATTTTTTTATTAGATATAAAATCGGTATTATATTTATAAATTTATTATGAGGATAATGATGAGTAAAATAGTAAAGATTGGAAATATACTAATAGGAGGCGGAAATCCTGTTAGCATACAATCTATGACAAATACTGATACTAGAAATGTTAAAGAAACTGTTAATCAATTAAAATCTCTTGAAGAGGCGGGTGTTGATATTGTAAGGCTTGCTGTTCTTGATATGGAGGCAGCTCAAGCTATAAAAGATATAAAAAACCAAACTAAACTTCCTTTAATAGCGGATATACATTTTGATTATAGGCTTGCTCTAGAGAGTATGAAAAGCGGTATTGACGCTTTGAGGCTTAATCCTGGTAATATAAAAGATAAAGATAAGGTAAAAGAGGTTATAAAAGAGGCAAAGCAAAGAGATTTAACTATAAGAGTTGGTGTTAATGGCGGAAGTTTGGATAGGGCTATATATAAAGAAGTAAATGCTCAAAATATGGTAAAAAGTGCTTCTGAGCATATAAAACTAATGGAAGACTTAAACTTTACAAATATAAAAGTATCATTAAAAGCATCTGATATCAAGACAACAATAGAGGCAAATACATTATTTAGAGAGAAATTTGATTATCCTATACATTTAGGTGTTACAGAGGCGGGTACATTAAGAAGTTCTTTAATTAAAAGTACTAGTGCTTTATCGTATTTACTTATGCAAGGAATAGGGGATACTATAAGATATTCTATTACAGGGGACCCTGTTGAGGAAGTAATGGCAGGAAAGATGCTTCTTAAGTTTTTGGGCTTAAGAAAAGAGCCTACTGTTGAGATAATATCATGTCCTACTTGCGGAAGATGTCAGGTGAATGTTGAGGAGGTTGCTAGTTTTATAGAAAAGCATGTACAAAATATAAAGAAAAATATCACTATTGCTATAATGGGCTGTGTAGTTAATGGACCTGGAGAGGCTAAGCATGCAGATTTTGGCGTGGCAGGAAGTGCAGACGGAAACTTTATATATTTTGAAAAAGATAATGAGCCTATAAAGGTATCAAAAGAAAATATTATAAGTTTTATCACAAAGAAGATAGAAGAGTTTTAGTATATAATTATATTTTGTCATATAATTTTTATTTTATTCAACTTTTTCCCGCCTTCGCTTTGCGGACTTCGTCAAAGTTTTTACCCTACGGGCACTCTTCGCAGGTGGCAAAGACTTGCAATAATTAAAATAAAAAATTTAATTTTTGACAAAACATAGTTGTTTAACTATATTATAATTTAATAAGTTTATTAATAATAAGTTTACTAAAAAGAATAATTATTTTATAGAGAAGATTTTATGACATCAAAGAAAAAATATTATATATTAATTTTAGTTGTAGTAGCGGCATTAATTGCTACACTTTTTGTTTATAAAAATAAAGAAAAGTATATATCTACAACAATAGCAATAAGCGATACTATATTAAACATTACAGCTCAAACTACAGAAAAGAAAATGTATGATTTGGTTGCTTCTATAACGAATGAAATTAACAGAATGGATAATATATTAAATCCGTATAATACAAATAGTGAAATAGCAATTATAAATAAAAAAAGTTTAGAAAATAAAGAAGATGTTATCAGAATAGAAGTTTCTGAAGATATGGCACATTTATTTGAAACAGGATTAAGATATTCTAAGATAAATCCTTCTTTTGATATAAGTGTGAGACCATTGATTGAACTTTGGGGTTTTGGTGTTAAAGAAAATCAAACTGTTCCAAAGAGAGAAGAGATTGAAAGTGCATTAAAGAAAATAGATTATTCAAAGGTAAGCATTATTACAAACAATGGAAAAAAGTTTATAGAGCTTAGGGATAATTTAACTTTTGATTTTGGCTCTTATGGAAAGGGTTATATTGTTACTAAACTTATAGATGTGTTTAAAAATTATAATATAAAAAATTATTTAATAGATTACGGCGGAGACACTTATGCTAATGGTGTAAATTCTAAAGGTAATCCTTGGGTGATAGCAATAAGAAACCCTAGAAACGATGAAGATGGATATTTAGGTTTAATACAAGCTACAAATTATACTATAGTAACAAGCGGAGATTATGAGAGATTTTTTACAGAAAACGGCACTAATTATCATCATATAATAGATGCAAAAATAGGTTATCCAACTTATAATGCAATGTCAGCTACTATTGTACACACCAATGCAGAAGATGCTGATGCTTTATCTACAACAGCTTTTCTTATGGGCACTAATTTTTTCACTAATGAGAATTATAATTATAGAGAAGCTTATATAGTTGATTCTAATGGAGACTTATATATAGCAACGAACGAGAGTTTTTGATAATTTTGTTATATATTAAAAATTTTTGAGTTTATTATTTGTGGTGGTTTTGCCCCCTGCGAAGCGTGCCCTTAGAGTACACGCCCCCAGTTCTTTTGCCGACGCTCTGCGTGCCTGCGGCAAGGCACCTACTCGGTATTGGTATAAAAGAACCTTATATCCTTCGGATACGCTTCGCAAAGAACTGCATTTTTATTATAAATTTTATAATTTAATTGTACATTAAAATGCACTCCCCCGCACGCCTAAGAGGTTATAATTAAAGCAAAGTATTACCGTGCGTAAAGGTGGTACAGCTCGTACGCGGGAAAAAGTTGAATAAAATAAAAACTTATATAATGAAATATAATTATTAGTTTATTAAACCATTTGACTATATTCAAATTTTTAGAGTTTTAATTTATAATTGAACATATAGCTATTTTATTATAAAACATATTATGAAAGATTTTTTAGGTAAATTAAAAACTATAATAGTTAAAAAGAAAGATACTATATTCGCAGTAATAGTTTCATTTATACTTCATATATTTGTATTAAGTTTGGTAAATACTTATATAATGGAATCTTTGTTTGCGTATAATGATAAATTAGAAAAACTATTAGAAGAAGAAAAGAATAAAAAAGATGATTATATGTTTTTGGTAGAGACTCCAGATGTAGAAGAAGAGGAAAATAATGAAGATACACCATTTGCTTCAGATAAGTCATTAGTATCAAGAGGACAGATAGATGTAAAACCTTCAAAAGTATTTTCAGATGCTTCTGTGTTTTCTTTTTTGGGTGACGGTGCAAATAGTCCAATAGTTGAAAGACGCGATAATATAAACCCAAACAATAATAACAATTTACAAAAGCAAAAAGATTTAGGTAATGATATAAGCAGGGAAGATGTAGTTCCTTATAAGCCAAAAAATCCAGGTCTTAAAGGAGATACAAAAATACCAGCATCATTTGAAGACGGAGCAGATAGGGCGGTAGTTTTATCTAGTGAAACAGGAAGCATACAGCTTGGTACAAAGGCACAGGAATATTTTTGGTATTTTTATACTTTAGTTGGCTCTATAAGAGATTCTTGGTATTTAACTATTCCTAATCAGGCACATTTTTTGGGTCTTTTGAGAAGTGATGAGGTAGAGGTACTTATATCTATAGATTTGGACGGAAATATTATTTTTGAGAAATTCTTAAGTAATTCAAAATTAGGTCAAAGCAGTTTGGATAATTCATGCTCAAAGGCTATAGAATATGCCAAAAAGTTAAAGCCTCCTCCACAAGGTTTGGTTCGAGATTATGCAGAAAATGGCAAAATATATATACCTTTTAAGTTTATATATCAAAATTTTAGCAGAGAGTGATAATTTTTTTAAAATTTATTTCTAAATAAATATTTATATGTTTTTAGTTTAATATTTAGTATGTAAAATATAATTAGTATTACTTTCTTAACTTGCACTTTTTGGTTCTTTTGACGAAGTCCGCACCGCGACCGAAGGAAGTGCCTGCGACCGTAAGAAGTACCTGTGGGTATGGGTGCGAGCGGCGGGAAAAAGTTGAATAAAAAAACTTATACAAACAGTAAATTAAAACAAGATAAATATTTATTAATTTAGTTTTGAAAGAAATCTAATAAAATTTATATAAAAAATACAATAAAAAAAGAGGCTTAAAAATTATTTTTAAACCTCTTTATTTTTTTATTCAATAATTATTATTTTACCACCACTTTTTAGATAAATCTCTTTTCTTGTTATATTCTGGAAGTACAATACTTGGCTTAACATTTTCTGTATTATTTTGATTATTATAATTTACAGTACCGCCTAAATATTCAACTATAGTATAATAAGAATTGTTAGCAGCTATATCTGAAGCAGTAAAATTATCATCATTTACTATAGTTTTATCAGCATTAAACTCTTCAACCAATAATACAACAGCTTCCATATTACCATAATTAGCAGCATAGTGTAATGGAGTATATCCTAAAGAATCTTTTTTGTTAATATCTATTTGTCCGTTAGTGATTATTGATGATAATATATCATTATCGCTTACAACGATAGCATAATAAATAGGAGTAATTCCTTCATTGTTTTCTACGCTTGCCAAAGAAGAATCAGCCTCAAGTAAAACATTAACAGTATTAACATCACCATACATAGCAGCATAATGTAAAACAGTATTTCCGTCAGAGTTTGTAAGTTTTGTATCTGCACCGTTTGCAAGAAGAAGTGAGATAGTATCTGTTTGATTTTTTATAGAAGCCCAATGTAACGGAGTATCTTTCATGCTGTCTGCTTCATTTATTAAAGTGTTATCTTTATTTAGAAGAATATTAATAACTTCATTGTTTCCATTTGCAGAAGCTATATGTATAGTAGTAGCACCATCTATATCATCTTTTGCTCTTATATCACTTCCTGCCTCTATTAAAGCATTAACTATATCAGCATTTCCAGTATATGAAGCAACAAGTAAAGGAGTAGCTCCTCCCAAATACCAATCATCAACACTTGCCTCATAAGGAAGTTTAATTTCTGTATCTATATCTTTGCAGCTAAGCAAAACATTAACTACATCTAAATTATTATTTAATACAGCTCTATGTAATGGTGAATAACCTTCTTCATCTACGAAATTAGGATTAACATTTTCTTTTAATAAAGCATTAACAGCTATAATATCATTATTTTTTACAGCGATTAAAAGCTCTAATTGTTTAGGGTCTAAATCTACTACAGTAGGATCAACTATGCTTCCATTTTGAGTAGTATCTAATTCATTATTTAATTCATCTTCTGTAATAGTTTCAGAAGTTTCAGTATTTTCAGTAGTTTCTTCTGTTTCTGTAGTTTCTTCTTCTACAACTTCTTCAGTATCTTCTCTTCCTATTTTTCCGCCAGATAAATAAGTTTTTATAGTTTCATCTTTAGCATAATTAACAGGAATATTGCCGTCTTTTGTAAGGCTATTTTTATCTGCACCATTATCCACTAAAGCCTCAACTGTTTGAAGTGAAGCAAAAGCAGCAGCATAATGTAAAGCAGTCCAATTGTCTATATCTTTAGCTTCTATATCAGCACCATTCTCTATAAGAAGTGAAACTGTATCAGCTCTGTCTTTCATAGAAGCCCAATGTAATGGAGTATTTCCTCTATTGTCTACATCGTTTATATTTGAAGCATCTACATCTAATAAAATGTTAATAACATCATTCTTTCCGTTTGCTGCAGCTAAATGTATAGCCATACAGCCATCAACATCATCTTTAGCCTTAACATCTACGCCTTTCTCTATTAACGCATTTACAATATCAGTATATCCTAAATATGAAGCTAATATTAAAGGTGTAGCTCCTCCTAAATACCAACCGTCTATTGAAACTTCTATTCCCAATTTTGAATTAACATCAATATTCTCATTCTTTAAAAGTTCCATCACAGTGTTTAAATCATTATTAACAATAGCTCTGTGCAAAGATGTGTATCCTTCCATATCAGAAGCATTAATGTTAATGTCTGGAGAACTGCTTAGTATTGTAGAAACATTTTGATAATCTTTTCTGTTTACAGCATCAAATAAACTTTGCTCAGCTTCTGTTAAAGCAAACAACGAAAAATTAAAAACCAATAATACTAATAAATATTTAATATACTTCACCTTTATACTCCGAGAAAATATTATTATATAAGTATATTAAATAATTTATAAATAGCAAGCATAAAATATTCCTCAAATATATTAATTATAGCTTATGCCAAATCTTTTTCAAAAATGCTACGCCTATAACAGCAACTATACCTAAAACAATAAGCTCAAATACACCCTCTACTATATCATCTAAATTATCTAATAAATAATAATTTAAATATCCTGGGTTTCCTCTAAAAAGAAAAACCATTCCTACAATTATAAATATAAAAAATATTGATACTAAAGATATTATTAAATATTTCATAAATATTACTCCTTTTTTAATTAACTTTAAATTAATGTTTATTTAATTATCTTTGTTGCTCTTTATATCATAAACCCTAGAGCTATCTCTTTTTACTATATCAGTTCTGTTATTATCCTCTTCTTCTCTATGATAAGAAAATCTCTTAGAACTGTTAGAACTGTTTGAATCTTCTCTCAAAATTTTTTTAATAAAATACATAGCAACTAGTATCATAGCTATAATACCAAGTACCTGAGCAACATCTTCAAATAAAAACTCAAATGTATCTTCTATTAAATCAAAGCCATAAAGAAAATTACATGATATTATAAATATTATTATTTTTTTCATTGTAACTCCAAATACCAAATCAATTAGACTTTCTTAAATACTTCCTTACAAAATAAAATATAACAGCTATTATCACTATTACACCAATCACCTTAGCCAAATCATCAAATATAAAATCAAAAGTATCTTCTATTAAATCAAAACCATAAGCCTTTAATCCAACAACTAAACTCATAGCCAAAATTATTAAACTTCTCATAAATAATCTCCTTTTTTTATGTATTTAAGGAATTATTTAACCTTATATTATAATTATAGTATATTTTAATTGTTTTGTAAAGAAGTATAAATTAATTTTACAAAAAATATTGTATTGTAAATATAATGTAAACTATACTACACTACATTTTATACAAATTTTGAAAGCTTTACTTAAACTTTAACTTGTAAAAATACACAATTAAAGCAGCAGAAATAGTTAGAAGCATTCCTATAATAGAATAAAAGTCTATTAACTCATTAAAAAATAAAACGCTTATCAAATAAGAAAATATAAGACAAGTATAATTGAATATGCTTACAGTAGAAACAGGAGCTTCTTTATAAGAGACTGTTAAAAAGAATTGACCAAAGCCTGCAAATACGCCTATTAGAATAAGCATTAAAAACTCATACAAATTAGGCATTACAAAAGTTTTAGCAAAGATTAAAGAAAGAACAGATGATATAAAAGAGAAATAAAGTATTATAATAGAGTTTCTTTCTTTGCCTTTAAGATAACCTATCATAGTGTAAGCTAATCCTGCAAACATTGCTCCGGATAATGCCACTAAAGAAGGAAATATATTAGAATTAAAAGAAGGCTTAATAACAAACATCGCCCCAATTATAGCTATTATTAATGCGAGCCATTGAACTTTAAAAATCTTTTCTTTTATTATGAGAAATGCAAAAAATGTTGCCCAAAAAGGAGAGGTGTTTTGAAGTATAGAAGCATCTGCTAAAATCATATTATTAAAAGCGTAGAATGATGCGACCACCCCCAAAAAACCAAATAAAGACCTTAATATTAAAGGTATAATGCTTTCTTTGTTTGGCAAAAAACTTTCTTTATTTTTTAATAACACAATTATACTAATTATCATTATTATTAAATTGCGTGAGAAAACCTGCTGCATTACAGGAATGCTTTTACCAGAAATCTTTACACTCATCTGCATCAAGCTAAAAGATAAAGCAGAAAGTATCATTAAAAATATTGCTAATTTAGTTTTGTTTTTCATAAATCCCCATTTATTATCAATTAAAAATTTTTAGTTTATAAAAAATCTATTTTTTTAATTATTTGCAGGGCTTTGCCCCCTGCGAAGCGTGCTCGTAGGGTAGCACCCCACTTCTTTTACCGACGCTCTGCGTGCCTGCGGCAAGGTACCTTTCGGTATTGGTATAAAAGAACCTTATATCCTTCGGATACGCTTCGCGAAGAACTGCATTTATTAAGTCAAAATATAATATCGTATTAAGTTTTATATGTATTAATAACATATTAGGTTAAAAAACTTGCATTTTTCGCAAAGCGTATAAAATTATTTCATTCTATTCTCTATAGACTTTATTTTTGTTTGGGTTCTATTCTTTTTAGCCGTATATTTATCATAAAGTGAAGCATTAGGTTTCTCATTGTTTATAATATACAAATGATAGTTTATTGCCTCCATTAGCTTATTATAATAAAGATAGGCATTCTCATAGTCCCCAATAGATTCATAAAGTTTAGCAAGCTCCTCTATTGCCTCATCATCATTATTGTCTATACTAATTATTTTATTAAGATACTCTATTATTTTATTTGCATTCTTATTAAAGTCTCTGTTTAATATACCTAAAACCTCTTTTATTAAACTAGTGTTATTATCACTTAAAATAATTGCATTCTCATAATATTTCAAAGCATTATCATAATCATTTTTTAGCAAATAAGCCTTAGCTAATTTCTCATTATATAAATAAGAATTAGGTTTTAATTTTATAGCCTCCTCATAATTTAAAATACTCTTTTCTATATCATCATATATAACATTTACTTTATAATCATTATAATATTTTATTCCAAGAACATAAAAATAATAATGATTCTTTTTATCAATTGTTTTTAATATATCAGAAATTAAATCATTTGCATTCCCATTATTAACAAATAAATATTCCAAATAATCCATATTGAAATAAATATTATCCTTGTGAAAACTATAAAACAAATTATAAATATTATCATTAGACATAATATCAGAATAATATCCAATAAGAGAAATATATTCATCTTCTTTTAAATAATTATCTCTAGAAATATTTACATTATTCATTTTATAAAAATCATCTAAAACTTTATTGACAGCATTAAACATATTAGTTTCTCTAAAATAATATTCATTCTCATACCATCTGTTAGAATTATTATAAATAATGTAATTAAGTAAAAAACCATCTCCAAAAGTTTTTATGTTATACAAAATAGAAATGTCAGAATTATTTTTTGCGCTCAATTCTTTTATCTTTGATTTAACTTGATTGTAATTATTATTTTCTTTTGTTTCTATAATTTTAAAATGAGAATAAAGAAAAATATTTTTAGTAAGCAAATCATAGATAGCCCTATGCATATAATCGCTATTATTTTGAAATACCATTACAGAGTTTTGTGCGAATGTTATAGTAGTTATTAACAGGAATATAAAAAATATTTTCATGCATTACATTATATCAAAGATGACCAATCATAGGAAGACCTGTTATATAATAAAAAAGCAAATTAGTACATGCCCCTATAATAGTACCTGATATTATTCCAGATATAACATCAAAAGGATAATGAAGTCCAACATAAACTCTGCTGAATGCTATTAAAAAAGCAATACTATAAAATAATAAAACAGAATATAAACTATAGCTTCCCATAGAAAAAGATATTGCAAAAGCTACCATAGTGTGTCCAGATGGAAAAGAATGCTTATCTGGAGGATACATTATAGGTATTTTACCATGCTTTTTATATGGACGAATACGGCTGAAAAAATTCTTGGTGTATAAAAAAACAAATATACATATAATAGCTGCTGTTAATGCACGAGAAAAATATACTAAAGCATAATCTATTCTAAACATATAAAATATAAGATAAATACCAGCCCACACATAACCATCACCAAGCCTGCTCATAAACTTCATAAAACTTTTAAAATAGCCTTTTCTATTATCTTTAAAAATCTTTAAAAATAATTTGTCATCTATTTTGGACAATAGTTTTATTAATGGAAGACTGTTGATATATGCTATTCTTTTTTTCTTTCTTCTACGCTTTAAGATTTTTTTTAATTTTTTTCTTTTAAGCCTTTTTCTATGCAACTCTACATCATTTTTTTTTATATCTTCGTCTTGATTGTTTATATTATTTTGCTGTTCCATAATCTAAAAAAGCTTATTTTTTCTCTTTAGATTTCTTTGAAGAAGGCAATTTAACATCATTGATAAAATAGAACAATGACTCTATTTCATCAGCTATATTAACATCATTAATAATACAATCTGGTCTTTCTAATAATTTTATAGGTGCAAAGTTTAATACACCCTTAATACCAGCATTACATATTACATCAAACATTCTTTGTGCTTCCAAATCTGGAACTGTTAATATTGCTATCTCTATTTTGTTGTTAATAATAAAATCTTTTAACTCATCTATAGGAAGTATTGGTGTAGGAGCATTTCTATCTATTTTATCAGGGTTATGGTCGAAGGCTGCTATTATCTTTATAGCCTCATTTTCAAAGCCTCTGTAATTAACCAAAGCTTTACCTATTTTTCCGTAGCCTATTAATATTATATTATGTGATATTTGTTTTCCTAATATATTATCTATTTGGTCTAATAAATCATCTATATTATAGCCGCCTTTCTTGTTGCCGGATATATTAAATAATGAAAAATCTTTTCTTACCTGGACAGAGGTTATTCCTATTGCATCACCTAAGTTATTGGAATATGCTTTGATAAAACCAAAACTCTTCATTCTTCTTAATGCATTTTTATATTTTAATAGTCGCATTATCTGTGTTCTGCTAATCATTTTAAATACCTCTACAGTCTTTTTTATTACATATACTCATTATATTATATCATAAAAATATTACTGTCAATGATTTATGATTATTTATGTGATTGTTTAATAATACAATAATATCATTTTTATATATTTTATTTTGGTATAATATATTATTATATGTATCTTTAAGTATATAAAATATAAACAAAAAGTAAAATATAAACACACATTTTTTTTTATTTTTTATTAAATATTGGAATTTATTCAAAAATTATTGTGGAAATAATATCTTTTTATTATATAATAATAAGTATGATAGATTATAAAGAGATAGCAGACAAAATAAAAGCATCAAAATATGCCGTAGCATTCACTGGTGCAGGCATCAGCGTAGAAAGCGGAGTGCCTCCTTTTAGGGGAGAAAATGGGCTTTGGGAAAAACATGGAAGCCAATTTGCTGAAATTTCATACTTCACAAGACATCCTAAAGAATCTTGGCATTCATTAAAAAAGGTATTCTACGAACCTATAGACAACGTTAAGCCTAATAAAGCTCATTTAGTATTAGCAGAATTAGAAAAAAAAGGCATAATGCGTTCTGTAATCACTCAAAATATAGATAATCTTCATCAAGAAGCAGGAAGCAAAATTGTATATGAACTTCATGGTACTGCACAATATGCTGTATGTATGAAATGTCATAATAAATATAAAATAGATAAAAAAATATTATCAATGGACCCTCCTACTTGCGAAAATTGTAATGCCATATTAAAGCCGAATTTTGTATTTTTTGGAGAGGCTTTACCTACTTATGATTTTCAAAGCTCTGTAGAAGACGCTCAAAAATGTGATTTATTTATCATAATAGGCACAGGCGGCGAGGTTATGCCTGCAGCTCAGATTCCTCATATAGCAAAGAGAGCCGGTGCAACAATAATGGAGATTAACCCAGAGCCTTCTAATTTTACAAATTCAATAGTTGATATTTATGTTAAAGAGAAAGCAGGCGTTGCATTCACAGAAATAGAGAAATATTTATAATTTTTTATTTTAGTATTGTACATTATGATATATTAAATAATATTCTTAGAGTATAAAATTTTTACATTTGCACTTTTTGGTTCTTTTGACGAAGTCCGCACCGCGAGCGGCGGGAAAAAGAACAACAAAAAATTGATAAACTAATAATTATATCTCTATCAAATTTACGCCGTATTTCTTCGACAACTCTTTATATTTCAAATTGCATTTTATTTCATCACCTATTGAACTACAGCAATTCATCATCACATAAAGCTTGCTTCTAACACTGCTGTCATACTCTTCGCATAATTGCTTAACAGTTTCATAAACACAATAATCTTTTGCCTCTCCGCATATATATATTTTATCATAATCTTTCATTGTATAAATCCAAGTATGAGAATTATTAGAAGTATACTTACTTACAACTTCTTGTTTTATAGCTCCGTACATTTCGCTAAACTTATCTGTACCTTTAACTATTCTATTAACTGTAGTATTTTTTGCTCTCTCATAAAAAAGCAGCATATTAGATAATTGTTTTTCTATAAGCCAGCCGTCTGTAGCATATATACAATGATAAGGCCAAACAATTAGGTTTTGACTGCCTTGCGATTTTAAAGTTCTTACATAATCAATTTGAATATCTTCAAAGACAGCTATTACTTCTTTATTTTCTATTTTTTCTATTGTAATTTCTGTGAAAGGTTTAACATCATTACCTTCTTTATCTTTCCATAAACAAGGGTGAAATATTGCATCATATCTATGAGTATCTATTGTAGTGTATATTGCTGAAATTGAGTTTATATTCTCAAAAATAAATTTAGTTATTCTTGAAATATCTTGCTTAGCACCGCGTACAGGTAATGCACCTTTTTCTGTATCTACAAAATCTCTCTGAGCATCAACAATAAGCATTGCATAATTATTTTCTGATTTTTTATTATCGCTACTTTTAGCAAACTCTTCTGCCAATTTATATATATCGCTTTGTTTGATTGGGTTTTCTTCTTTAGCTATATAATCTTCATTAACTATTTGTTTATATTCCATAAATAAATCCCCTTATACAAGCTTATTTTATATACATGATAATATAATAATAATTTTTGTAAAGCATTTTTGTTTTATAATTAATTATTTTAGTATATGTCTAAGCTATAACTCTTATATTTAATTTTATATAAAACTAAAATATTTGCACTTTTTGGTTCTTTTGACGAAGTCCGCACCGCGAGCGGCGGGAAAAAGAACAACAAAAAATTGATAAAAAATAATTGTTTAAATGTATTATAAATATTTTTAAGCTCATTAAAATTTACTTTTTATATTTTTACTTTTCTCGGGGACTAGCCACCCTGCAAAGCGTACCCGTAGGGTAGAACCCACACTTCTTTTGCGACCGAAGGGAGTCCTTCAGGGCGACCGAAGGAAGTGCCGGAGGCGTACCACAAAGAAGCAAAAAGGCTGCATTTTTTAACCCTAAAATACAAGTATTATTTTATACTTAATATATTCCAATATATAGAATTAAAACATTTGTACTTTCGCGAAGCGTACCAGTAGGGTAAAAACTTTGACGAAGTCCGCAGAGCGAAGACGGGAAAAAGTTGAATAAAAAATTTATACAAACAGTAAATTAAAATAATATCAATACTCATTAATTTAGTATTAGAAAGAAATCTATTTTATATGCTTTGATAAAAACTTTATTTGCCGAGAATTATAACAGAACTTTTAATACTTGTTAAAAATACGAGGTGTTGTTATGATGAAAAAAATCTTTGTATTAATCTTAATGTCATTAAACACATTAATACTAAACGCCAACATCAATAGCATATTAAATCAAAATAAAACCTACGAAATATATAAAGCTGATTATAAAGAAAAAACATTTAATGCAGTAAGATATATTAATAACAATTATTCAAAAGAACAAATAAAAGCAAAAAATACATATTCAACTTCAAGCATAGATGTGTACTTAGAAAATGGACTAACAGTAGATGAAAAAATATTAAAAGAAATATTATCACAAACAATGAAAGCATATGAATTAGAAAAATATTTATACGGCGATATAAAAACAAAATTAATACTTCTTATAATGGATATAAACGGCGGACACACAGGAGCTAAACCATATATGCAAGGCTATTCAATATTTGAAGGCAATTACAGCGAAATAGAAAACGAAAACAAAAACATAATATTTTTAGATTATATAAACGGTTGGGATAATGTTGATTCTGTATTAAACACAATAATTCATGAACTTCAGCATATAATTCATTACAGTAATTTGAGAGAAAGCAAAAAAACAGATTTTGATGTGTGGGTAGACGAAGCATTATCAGAAGCAGCAGTAATAGCATACAGAGGATATTTACCAGAAAATCGTCTTCAATACTATAACAGTGATTCTATGTATCTTATAACCAAAGGAGATTATTTTGTTAATTGGTCTAGCGGATACACTGTGCATAAATATGCAACTGTTTCGCTTTTTATGTATTGGCTAGCTATACATTCAAAAAACGGCTTTGAAATATATAAAGACATAGCAAACGCCCCAGAAGAATATAAACACACTTACAAAGCAATTCTATATGCTGCAAATAAAAACATAAAGCAGTTTAAAGATTGGAGCGAACTATATGCTACATGGCTTGAAGCTAATTATAGAAATGAAACAAGCGGTTTATACGGATATAAGGGAATAATAAACACAAAACCAAAAGTGATAACAGCATCTGCGAACTTCCCAATGTCTCCGGGTTCTGCAATATATGTGCAGGGGGATTTTTTTTCTAATGACAAACTTCTTAGATATGTTGAGCTTGGCAACAATGTTTATGTGGTTTATAACCCAGATGTTAATGCTAAAGGCAAAGACAGATATTTGATACTAAACTAATATTATTGAGATATACTTAGGTAATTATATTTTATTACACAATTTTCTGTTTTATTTAAGTTTTTTATTTGTGGGGACTAGCCCCCTGCGAAGCGTGCCCTTAGGGTACACACCCCCACTTCTTTTGGTGACCCAAAGAAGCAAAAGGACTGCATTTTTAATCAAAATAAATAATTTATAATATATTTAATAAATATTCTATTAATATAAAACTTTAGTATTTGCGTTTTTTGCAACTTTTTTGAGCGACAAAAAAGTTGATAATATATTTATTAATAAAGATAAAAATCAACAAAATATATTCGTTTTCAATATATACTAAAAGCGTTTTAAAAATATATATTTATAACTGCATTAATATTTATTATGCTAATTGGCTTTATTGCAAAATTGCTCTTTTTCAGCACTATAAATTTATCTTTGTCAATCTTTGAGTTCTTGTAATTTTTTATAAACTTTACCCCATGCTTGTTTATATTATTATATTTTATACTAAGCGTTAGAGTTTCTCTTTTGCTGTTTAATATATCAAAATAAAATATCTGATTAATCTTATCAAATCTTATATTTTCAATTCTTTCAAACTCTGTGATAATTATTTTATAATTTTCTCTCTTAAAAAAATAACCGTAATCAAAACTAATATTTTTTATTTTCTCATAGCTTTCAAAAAAAATATCTTCTAAATCTTTTTTTATAGAATCAATAAACTTAAAATTAACACGTTCTTTTAATTGAAAATTAGTACTTTTATTTAATGAAATTTTGTTATCATTATTGGTTCTAAAATTTTCAATGCCGCTTTTATTTTTTGATAAATCTTCTATTGATAAATTATTAATATTTTTTTTTGTATAATTTGATTTTATATTGTCATAAATACTAAAATTATTATTGCTTTCATAAAAAGTAGGCATTATATTTGACACGGAATATATTTCTTTATTATTTAAATTATAAACATAAGAAGTAGAGCCCATATAACCGCTTGAAAGAACAAATGGATAAGCACCTATTCCAATAAACTCAGAATATCTATTTTCTACATATTTGCTTTTTTTCTCTCCTATTAGTTTATTTAATATTTCATTATCTGAAGCCTCTATATATCTTATTAAATTATAAATTTTGGCAATCGTATTAAACATCAATAATTTATTAAAATAAGCTTTTTTATTAATCATAGCATCAATTCCATTAGCAACGCTTCTAAAAAGTTTTGAAAGTGATGGTATATCTTTTATTAATAATTGTGTAGCAATATATTCTGCCTTATCAAAATCATTTTCATTGCATGAGTATATTCCCTTTTTAAAAATATCTTCTACAAACATTTTTGAAAATGAAATTAAATTATAATCTATTTGTTTATATTCTTCTTTTATCTCTTCAAGATTATTATAAAACTCTTTGTATTTTAATATGGCTGCTATTTTATGATAGCACAAATTATTATCCTTACAAATAGAGCAGATGGATTTTTCTATACTGCTGTTTTTTTCAAAATAAATTACAGCTTCTTTTAATTTTATTTCTAATATGTTATCTTCTTTTATGTTTGTTTCTGAATTATTTTTAATAATATCTAATGCATATTCAAAGTTTTTTTTGCTTGAGAGTTTTTTTAATTCATCTACTGAAATATTTATTATGTAGTTAAAATTATTTTTATTAAAAGACTCTTCTTCTTCACTATTATAATCTATTTTAGAGAGATAATCTTTTATATATAAAATTGCTATTATTACATGTTTACAAATAGTTTTTGATGGGCAAGAGCAGAGAGAGTTTTTTATTTCATCGTTTTTAAATATAACTTCTACATCTTCAAAAGAGATTTTTATATTATTATCATCTAATTTTAAATTTATAGTATCTTTAATCTTTTCAAAATCTTTTAAAGCTCTATTATATATGCCTTTATTTGTTAGGGATACAAGAAAATCTTCTTTGCAATATCTTTCTAATTCTTTTAATTTTGGAAACAATTCATTATTCATATGTGTTCTATAATATAATAAAATAAAAAACTGTAAAGCGAAGTTATTGAAATATTTCATTTATTAAAATATACTGATGTTTAACTTTTTTACTTAAATAACATTAAAAATTAAATTATTAATTTTTTTTATAATAATAAAACAATTAAAAGAATATAACAACAAATGGAGATAAATAAAAAATGGAACTACTAGCACCAGCAGGCAATAAAGAAAAATTGGAAGTAGCATATCATTATGGAGCAGATGCAGCTTATATAGGGGGTGCTTTATTTAATTTAAGACATCAAAGCAAAAACACAACCATAGAAGAACTTGCTCAATGTGTAGATATTGCTAAAAGCCTAAACAAAAAAATATACCTTACATTAAATGCTTTTTTGCATGAATATGATAAAAATAATTTAAAAGATTATTTAAAAGAGATATCTAGTTTAAATATAGATGCATTTATAGTTTCAGATTTAGGAGTGTTGGCAGCTGTTAAAGAAACAATACCAGATACCACTATTCATATAAGCACACAAGCATCAGTTACAAATAGTTATTCTTGTAAAATATATGAAAGCCTTGGAGCAAGCAGAATAATATTAGCAAGAGAATTATCACTAGACGAAATAAAAGAGATTAGAGATAATACTGATTTGGAATTAGAGAGTTTTGTGCATGGGGCAGTATGTATGTCTTATTCTGGAAGATGCTTACTTTCAAACTTTTTAAATAACAGAGATGCAAACGGCGGAGAATGCTCACAAGTTTGCAGATGGAATTTTAAAACATACATAGAAGAGAAAACAAGACCAGGCGAGTTTATGGAGATAGAAGAGGGTGATGACCATTCTACAATATTGAGCAGCAGAGATTTACAAATGGCAGAATATTTGCATTTACTTCAGAAGGCTGGAATTGATTCTATAAAAATTGAAGGCAGAATGAAGAGTGTTTATTATGTTGCTAATACTGTGAGAGTTTATAGAGTATTATTAGATTTACTTGAAAAAATCGGCTATGAATCCTATGCTGAAGCTATAAAAAAAGAGCCTATTGCAAGTTATTTAAAAGAGTTAGACACAATAAGCAGAAGAGAAAGCGATACAGGTTTTTATTTTGGGCGTGATAACATAAAGCCAACATTAAAAGGATATCTAAAAGGCAGAAGGCTTATGGGTATGATTGCAGATGACAGCGAAGAATATGCAAAAATAACTGTTTATAACACAATTAAAAATGGAGATGAATTAGTATATATAGGCAAAGATTTTTTAAAGCATAATGATAATAGATTTAAACTATTTATAAAAACAGAAGAAAATGAGTTTATAGAAGTTGATAATATTAGAAACGTAGATAATGCTTATATAAAATCAAGTGTTCATAACTTCAAGAAATATGACATTATCACTATAGAAGAATAATTTAGGAATAAGAGAATAGAAAAAATAAATATATGATGATATTAGCTGTAGATTTCGGACGCAAAAAAACAGGCACCGCTTTTATGGATATGAACATAAAGATTCCTTTTCCATGCAAACTAATAGAAGAAAGCAATGCAAGAAAAGTAAAACGTGCTTTGATGGATATAATAGAAGAGAAAAAAATTGATACAGTTGTTTTTGGACTTCCTTTATCTGATGAAGGAAAAGAAAGCGAGTGGTGTGCAGAGATAAGAAGATTTTCTGAGTTTCTTTTAAAAAGCGTAAAAGTAAATATTGTTTTTGTAGATGAATATGGCACTTCAAAAGAGGCCGATTTTATTTTGAGAGGAAAAAAGAAAAGTGTTAAAAAAAAGGCTAATGATTTGATTGCTGCCGTTTTAATATTAGAAAACTATTTAAATATTGTAAATAAAAATAATTAATTAAAATATTAAGTTTTGACTTTTAATTTCTATTTTGCTATAATATATTTATGAATGAGTTTAACATCACTGTAGACACATTAAATAAAAAGAATGATTGTTTTGTAAGATATCTTTTTTCAAATCTTGGAAATGAAAAGATAGTATTAAATTTTGTTAATGCTGTTATGGACAATTTAAACTTCAAAACTTTTGAAACTTTAGAAATACTAAATCCATTTAATTTGCAAAAATATCTTAATTCAAAAGAAAGCGTAGTAGATATAAAATGCACAGCTGACACAGGCGAAGTTGTTATAATAGAGATACAATTACAAGGAAATGAAACTTTTATTAAAAGAACATTATTTTATTGGGCAAGTAATTATAGTTTAAATTTAAATAAAGGTGATGATTATAATAAACTTCTTCCTGTTATAAGCATAAATATTTTAGACTTTATTTTATTTGACGGCATAGAAGATTGCTATAGCTGTTATATATTAAAAGAACTAAAACATAACAAGATACTTACAGACCATTGTCAATTTCATTTTTTGGAATTGCCGAAATTTAATCATAATAAAAAACTAAATAAAGATTTAAATAGTTGGTACAAATTTTTTATTGGAGGCGAAAGAATGTCAAACCTAATAAAAGAAAATACAATATTTGATGAAGTAGATAAAAAATGCAAATCATTTATATCAGAAAATCCATTACTTGATGTATATAAGATAAAAGAAGCAGAAGAATATTTCCAAAAAGAAACACTTCATAAAGAATTAGAAAAAGGTAAAAAATACAGTACATTGATAATAGCAAAAGCAATGAAAGAAGATGGAACAGATTTTAAATTAATATCAAAATATACAGGATTAAGTATAGAAGAGATAGAAAAACTTTAAAAACATCAAGTTACAAAATATAAAAAATTATTTCAAAATTCTGTTTCTTGAAGCATGTGCCAAAGCAATAGCTACAGCATCAGCAGTGTCATCTTGCTTAATGTTTGAACCTGTAAAAAGATTAACCATTTTTATAACAGCATCTTTATTAGCGTTTCCATTTCCTGTTATTTGTGATTTTATTTCTCTTGGCTTATATTCTCTAAACTCTATATTATTTAAAGTAAGTGCTAATATTATAACACCTCTTGCCTCAGCAACTTTTATTGCAGTTTTAGTATTCTTTGAAAAGAAAAGCTCTTCTATTGAAGCATTGTCTGGTTTGTATTGTTTAATAAGTGAATCTAATTGAGTATATATAAATGAAAGTCTTTGATTATATTCTTCGTTTGAAAAGGTTTCGATAAGCCCAGAATTTACTATTTTGTACTCCGAGTTTTTAGACTCTACAAAAGCATAACCGCATCTAGCAAATCCCGGGTCTATACCTAAAGTTATCATTAAATAATATTATTCTTCTTCTATTAAGTTATCTGTAATCTCTAAATTAGTAGCTACAGCAGAAACATCATCATGATCTTCAAAAAGAGAAATTATTTTCATAACTTTTTTAGCATCATTTTCAGCTATAGTCATAGTATTATCAGCAATACGTACTATTTCAGCACTTTCAGGCTCAATATTTTTAGCTTTTAAAGCATCAACTATAGAAGATAAAGCTTCCATAGGTCCAGTGATAGTAAATACTTCTTCATCTTGTTCAATATCTTCAGCACCAGCATCTAAAACTATATCCATTAAACTCTCTTCAGTATTACCAGCAGCAGGAATGATAACAACAGCTTTTTTCTTAAATTGCCAAGAAACAGCGCCGTTTTCTGCTAAGTTTCCGCCGTTTTTGCTGAATATTGATCTTATCTCAGCAGCAGTTCTGTTTTTATTGTCTGTAGCAACGTCTACTATGATTGCAACTCCGCCTGGAGCATAACCCTCATAAGACATCTCTTCTATATTAGCACCTTCACCAGCACCTGAACCTCTTTTTATAGCTCTGTCTATATTATCATTAGGCATGTTAGTACCTTTAGCTTTAACTATAACCATTCTTAATCTTGCATTTTGATCTGGGTCTGGGCTGCCACCTTCTTTTACTGCGATTGTAATTTCTTTTGCTATTTTTGACCAAATCTTACCTTTTTTTGAATCATTTGCGGCTTTTTTATGTTTAATACTAGCCCACTTGGAGTGTCCTGACATATTACACCTCTGTTTTATTAGATTTTTTATTTATAGATTTTATTTAAAATATTACTTGCTTAGATTATATAACAAAAACTAACTATTGTCAAATTTTATTTATTTATTTTAAAAACAAATTAAAGTATTAAATTATATCAAATATGTTTTATACTTCCCTTTTTATATTAGGAGTGTAAATTATTCTTCTGAAATCAGAATATTTATTGTCCATATCGCCTAAAAATATTCTTTCATGTTTAGGTACTTTTTTATAAGCCTCTTTTAATAATTCTCTATTATAATCTGAAGGATATACAAGATAATTATGATAGCATTTTATTGCATAATCAAAAGCATTTTCTTTACCTGAAATCTTTTTTATATTTTCTTTTATCTCTTTTAATTTTTCTTTTTTATTTGTGTATTTTAAAGCAAGTTTTAATTTAAGTTTTGCAAGATTTTCTATTATGATACTATCATCTTCTTTAGGATATAAAATTAATTCATCATTATCAAACATATTTTTTATATTATTAAAGTTATATATATTATTGTCATTATATATTGATATTGTTTCATCATCATAAATACTGTAACAAGTTAAAAATATTTCTTTGCTAGATATATAATTATAAGACTTTCTAAATATAAAATAACTTTTACCACCAGATAAATCATATCCGAATTGCTCTTTCATTTTAAAATCAATTGGACTTGCCAAAAATGATACTTTTAATTTTTCCCATTTTTCTATTTCTCTTTGAGTAGTTTTATAAATATTCTGCATTTCAGGATTCATTTCTTTTAATATGCTTTTAATGTATTCATAATAATCATCTTTATGCATCCACTGTGATTCTAAAATTTCAAAATCACCTATACCATGAATATTTAATTCCTCATTATCTTCTATAAATGATACAACCCATTTTTTCTCTAATGCTTTTTCAAACTGATAAATATCAAATTTATCCCAAGCACTAACTATGCCATCTTCATAAATTGCTAAATTAGAGAGGAAATAAGAACCATTTTTAATAATGCCCAAAAAACTTCTCCCTTCAACTCTTTCTTTTCTATACACATTATTTTTATACATATACAACCTTGCAACGAAAATTTATATTAATCTTTTAATACAAAAAAATTAAAGCTCATCAGTACAAAAATACCAATGAGCTTTTTACTATATTTGTAATAAGACGACTAAATTATCCTATAATTCTCATTATAGACTGATTTTTCATATTAGCATTAGCTAACATAGCAGCACCAGTTTGTTGTAAGATTTGTTCACGAGTATAAGCAACCATAGCTTGAGCCATATCAGCATCTCTTATAACACTTTCAGAAGCGATAGTGTTTTCAGTAGCTATCATTAAGCTTTTTACCATAGATTCCATTCTGTTTTGAACAGCACCTAATTCAGCTCTTTGAGCTACTACCATTTGAATACCTTCATCTATTCTTCCTAAAGCTTGGTTAGCAGTTTCAACAGAAGAAATAGAAAGAGGAGTATCTCCACCAACTTGTAAGTTAGCAGCAGTCATAGCACCGATATTTACAGATACTCTTTGATCCATATTAGCACCAATGTGGAAAGTAATAGGAGTTTGAGTATCAGCAGCAAAACGACCTGTTAACATGTTCATTTTGTTGAATTCAGCTTGAGAAGCGATTCTGTCAACTTCAGCTACTAATTGATTAACTTCTACTTGAATTAAAGCTCTGTCGCTATCAGAATATATACCGTTAGCAGACTGAATAGCTAATTCTCTCATTCTTTGCATAATGTTAGTAGTTTCATTTAAATAACCTTCAGTTGTTTGAATGAAAGATATACCGTTTTGAGCATTTCTAGTAGCTTGTTGTAAACCACGGTATTGAGAACGCATTTTTTCAGATACTGCTAAACCAGAAGCATCGTCTCCTGCAGTATTGATTCTCATACCACTAGAAAGTTGTTCAATTGTTTTTGTCATTTGATTGCCAGTTAAATTTAACTGCCTGTTTGCATTTAATGCAGAAACATTATTGTTGATAATCATTGTTACTACCCTCCATGAATAGTCATTAAAAAATTATTATTTCCGAATTTATTATGTTTTAATATATTATTTAGTCATCCCCTACAAAATAATAACATAATATATAAACATATTATAATATTTTTTTAAAAAAAGTAAATACTAATTTTTTTAAAAAATATACCGATAATGATAATTCGCATTTATTTTTAATAGTTTCTTCTTTAATATATTTAATAAACTGATTTAATAATAATAAAATAATACAACATATAATTCTTAATATAATCATAAATTAATAATATCATAAACAAAATAAAAAATTATGCTTGTACTATAAAATATTTTTTGTTATACTTAAGAACATATTAACTCACATATAAAAAAGGAATAATTTTATGTCTGTTTCTTATGAAGAAAGCGGTGTAAGCAGAGAAGAAGGCTATAAAGCTGTATCTCTTATGAAAGAAGTAGTTGCTAAAACTATGAATAATAATGTATTAAACAATATTGGAAGTTTTGGGGCTATGTATGAACTTGGTAAATACAATAACCCTGTTTTAGTATCTGGTACTGACGGAGTGGGCACTAAATTAGAGATTGCATTCTCTATGAAAAAATATGATACTGTTGGAATTGATGCGGTAGCTATGTGTGTTAATGATGTGCTTTGTCATGGGGCTAAACCTATTTTCTTTTTAGATTATCTTGCTTGTGGAAAACTTAACAGCGAAACTGCTGCTTTAATAGTAAAAGGTATAGCTGATGGTTGCTATGAGGCTGGTGCTGCTTTGATTGGTGGGGAAACTGCTGAGATGCCTGGTTTTTATAAAGAAGGAGATTATGATATTGCTGGTTTTTGTGTAGGTGTTGTTGAAAAAGATAATATTATAGACGGAAGTAAAGTTAAAGAAGATGATGTTATATTAGGTATAGTTTCTTCTGGTTTTCATAGTAATGGTTTTTCTCTTATAAGAAAATTGGTAAGAGATTATAACGCTACATTTGAAGATAAAAAAATTGGTGAAGTGCTTCTTACACCTACTAGAATATATGTTAAAACAATTCTTAAATTACTAGAAAAATACAATATTAAAGGTATGGCTCATATTACAGGAGGCGGATTAATAGAGAATGTTCCTAGAGCTTTCAAAAAAGATTATAAGGCTGTGATAAATAAAAATAGTTTTGACACACCTGAAATATTTAAGTATATTCAATATCTTGGAAACATAAAAGAAGAAGAGATGTATAATACTTTCAATATGGGTATTGGTTTTGTAATTATTGTTGATAAAGATGAAAAAGACAATATTATAGATGAATTAAAAGAAATGAAAGAAACTGTTTATGAAATTGGACATATAGAAAAAAATAATGGAGAAAATAGCGGAATATGTTTAATATAGCAGTATTAATTTCTGGAGGCGGAAGCAATTTAAAATCATTAATAGACAATCAAAAAGAATATTACAAAATAAATGTAGTAATTGCTGATAGGGATTGCGGAGGATTAAATATTGCTAGAGAAGCAAATATAGATGCCGTTTTAATAGACAGAAAAGAATATAAAGAAAAATTATCAAAAAAAATTGATGAAGAGCTTAAAAAATATAATATTGATTTAATAGTTCTTGCTGGTTATTTATCTATAGTAGACAGCTATTTTATATCTAAATGGAAAAACAAGATAATAAATATTCATCCATCACTTTTACCTAAATTTGGAGGTAAAGGAATGTATGGAATGAAGGTTCATGAAGCTGTTATAAAAAACAAAGAAAAAGAATCAGGCTGCACAGTGCATTATGTAACAGAGATGGTAGACGGAGGCGACATCATAATGCAAAACAAAGTAGATGTATTAGAAGATGATACTCCTGAAATACTTCAAAAAAGGGTATTGGTAGAAGAGCATAAAATACTTCCTGCAACCGTCATAAAGCTAGCTTCTCAAAGCCATACAAATAAATAAAAGAGTTAAAAATTTTTGGTATATATTGAAATAATAATTTTTTATTTAATTTTTTTGTTGTTCTTTTTCCCGCAGCAAAAAGAACCAAAAAGTGCCAATATTTTAGTTTTTATATTCTAAAAATACATATTAAATGTAAGATAACTATGATAAATTTCAATATACACTAAAAATTTTGTTATATTCAATCAATCTTCAAAAACATATTTATAGACCTTCTCAGATAGAGATATTCCGTTTTTTAAATAATCTCTATAACAAGCTTCTTTTCTCTCACCCGGTATTGTTATAGGTTTATTTTCATCTAACGAAGGCTCTTTTCTTATATCGTCTATAAATGACTGAACTGTATCCAAATAATCTTCATTATAAACAAAAGGATCAACTACAAGCATAAATGTTGAAAGATTTCTTTTTTTATCCATATCTCCATACATCTTAACCAAATTATTACAATAAACATTACCAATTAAAAGACCAGTAAAAGCCTCTATCATGGTCATAATAACATAACCCTTAGCACCTCCAAAAGGAGTAACATATTTTATTTTTTTAGGGTCATCTGTAGAGTTTCCATTTTCATCAACACCCCAATTAATAGGAACTTTTTCATTATTATCACGAGCAGTAAATATTCTCCCTAAAGCAACCTCACTAGTAGCCATATCTCCAAGCAAAAAATCTTTTTTAGCAGGAAAGCCGTAACTTATAGGATTAGTGCCAAAAAATGCTCTTTTGCCTCCATATGGTATAACTCCAGGGTCTGTATTTGCCATTATAAGAGATACCTTTTTTTTATCTATTGCCATTTTATTGTAGTACGACAATGCACCGCAATGACTATTATTTTTTATGCCTATTACAGCTATTCCTTGTTTGTCTGCAGTCTCTATTGCCCACTCTGTAGCTTTCTTCATAGCAATATGACCAAAACCTCCATCTGCATCCATTAATGCAAATGAAGGCTTTTTTGCTTCTATATTAAAATTAGATTTTAAATTTATTCCTCCGGCTTTTATTCTCTTTATATAATGCTCAAGTCTCAAAGCTCCATGAGAATGAATACCCCTCACATCCGCATAACATAAAACATCAGCAACAATTTCAGCATCAGACTCACTAACATCTGCTAGTACTAACTTTTTTATTACAGCTTCTTTTAATTTTTCAAAACTAACATTTATCATAACTTAATTCCTGCATAATTTTTTATATCAAGAATTAAAGTTTACATAATATTTTGTTAATGTCAATATCATCTCTTTTCACGTATCAAACTCTTAAACTTGTAAATAGCATAATTAAGCCCAAGCCTCAAATAATCATCTTCATCATATTTAGTTAAAACATATCTATCGCTTATTATCTGATACCAAGCCTCAACTATTATCTTGCCCCAAAAATTAAAGGCAGTATACAAACTCAAAATACCATCTTCCAAATAACAAAAATCATTTGCCTTTATATCTCTATTATTAAAAGCATAACTAACCAAATTATTAATTTCGGCTTGCTCTATAGAAGTTATCTTTATAAAGCTCGCCTCTCTAACAAAAAACTTTTTATCACCTGAGCAAACTCATTAATATCTTTTGTGCTCCATTTATCAAGTAAGCTTGTAGCCAACTCATCATTAATCCTTACATCAAGCCAAACAAATATATCATCATCTGTGTTATTGTTTTCTTTGGCCTTTACATAATCAAGATTCTCTCTAAAAGTTGGTCTGTTAATGCTTATAATGTCTTCATCATTAAACTTACTTCCCAAAGTAGAACGGCTATATATTTTAATTGGTATAAGATCATTATTATCAGACTCTTTATAAACAGTCTCTTCTACAATGTATCTATTAAAAAACTCTTTGCATTTAAAAGTATTTTTTTGCATTTAATATACTCCTCTTATAAAATAAATAATAAAATATATTTGAATATAAAATAAACTATATATTTAAATTAAAAAATAGCCTTTTTGCTTCTTTGTGGCAATACTGAAGGCACTTCCTACGGTCGCAAAAGAAGTGGGGGTGTGTACCCTAGGGGCACGCTTCGCAGGTGGCTAGTCCCCACAAATAATAAAAAAATTAAATTTTAACAGACTGTAAATTTATGATATATTATAAGTATGAAGAAATTTTTATTAATACTTATATTTTATAGCATTACATCATACTCGTATAATACTTTCTTTTTTCCTTTAAATAACTATTATACAAATAATTTTAATAATAATTTATATTTTAATAACTATTTTCAAAGCTGTTTTAAAAACATATATAACGATTTATTTCTTTATCAAAATAATATTACATCAAGTATTTATTATAACTCTTCTTTAATATCAAAAAATTATTTTGACTTTGAGTACAAACCCAATAAGCAATATTACGAATATTCAAATAGCACATTTTTATCAAATATGATAATGAAAGAAAAAGACAAATATAACTCATTTTTTAAAACTAAAAATTAATTATCATTAAAAAATTTATGCTATACAAATTTTTATTATATTTTTTATACATCACATCATAAATTAATTTTATAAAAAAATAAAAAAGCCTTATAAATTAATATAAGGCTTAAAAATAAATAATTAATTTAAGAATAAAATGTTTATATAGTTTTATTACTGAAACTAGATTTTATTTTAACTATGATAAAACTAGAAACTTCTTTTACTATTAAGATTATTATTATAATTGCTCCCCACATAGCTGTTATCATAAACGGATCTAAACGCATTAAATTTAATCCTGTAGATATAAATTGTAATATTATAGAAGCTAATACCATACCTGATAATTTACCAAATCCTCCATTAGGATCAACTCCTCCAAGAAAACTTGCTAATACAGCTACTAAAAGATATGACTCAGCATAGTTTGCTTTTACAGAATTCATTTGACCTATTAAAACCAAAGAAGCAAATGAAGCAAAACAAGCTGATAATATGTATTCTATAATAATAACTTTAGATATATTAACATTGGAAAACCTACTTGCCTTAGTATTAGCACCAGTTAAATATAATTGTTTACCATAAGAAGAACGATTCAATATAAAGTGTGTTATAATAATTACAATAATAAACAGTATAATAGCCACAGGAATATTAAATATTTTTCCATTACCTATAAATACAAGTTCATTTGGAAATCCAGATATAGTATATCCTTTCGTAAGTACCAAATTAACACCTTGTAATAATGTCATAGTTCCTAAAGTAACTAAAATAGCAGGTATATTAAATTGTGTTATAAGAAAACCATTAACAATACCAATAATTATACTTGTGATAAATCCACATATTATTGCTATAAAAATGAAAAATATATTAGATTCTTGCATATTTCCATTAGTAAGTGCATTTAATACTAAATATATTATAACACCATTCAAATTCATATTTGCAATAATAGATAAATTAATACCACCAGAAAGTTCAGATATCATCATTCCTATAGCAAGAAATCCTATAATAGGAAGCTGATATGCCATAGCATACATATTATTAAAAGATAAGAATTTATTACCATTAGCTATTACCATTAATATATATACTAATATGAGTGTTATAACAAGAGAAAACTGTTCTCCCTTTCTCATTCTTTTTATGAAAGAAGATATTTTATCAAAGTCAGCCATTATTTCCCCCGATATTAATTTTCAACATTTACACGAACTATAGAATTTCTAGCTTTTATTTCTTGTAAAGCATTAACAAGTATACTAATAACTATTATTGCCCCTATAAATACATTATACCAATATGATGATATTTGTAAAAGAGTAAGGCTATTACTTAATATAGCAAAAAGAAGAACACCTAACATAGTACCCATAACAGAACCCTTTCCTCCAGTAATTGAAGCACCACCTAAAACTACTGCCGCAATAACTTGCATTTCTGTACCAACTATAGAATTAGGTATTACAGTTTGAACTATGGAAACATGTACTATAGAACCTATTGCTGCTATAGCTGCTGATAAACCATAAACAAATAATGTAGTTTTTAATATACTTACCCCAATTCTTTTTGCTGCCACACTATTACATCCTATTAAATATACACTTCGTCCTAAAATAGTGTATTTTAATATAAAAAATAAAGCCAAAGCCATAATAAACCATAATACAGTAACTAAACTAATTCCTACATTTATTCCAATTTCATTTGTTATTGTAAATAGTTTTGCATCTGCAAATGTCCAGAAATATGGAGGAACTTCGTATAATAATTTACCCTTTGTAACTACATACAATATTCCGTAAAATAAATTTTGTGTAGCTATAGTTATAATTATAGCAGGCATTTTATAATGATAAATTAAAAATCCATTGAATAAACCTAATATCACTCCGAAAACTATTGCTAATAAAAAAGCTATGTATATATTACCTGAAATATAATTCAATAATACATACACAACAACATATTGTACAACTTGAGCAATAGCTGTAAAAGATACATCAACCCCACCACTGATTATTACAAGTAATGTTCCTAAAGCAAAAATTCCTAAAACTGTATATGATTTTAATATATTAGATATATTTTCATAATTTAAAAAATTAGGAGTTAAAGAAGATATTACTATTACAAGTACAAAAATAATTATAGCAAGAACAACTTCTCTTTTTTTCATAAAATTTAAAATACTATACATGAAACAACACCCTTTTATTTATTAATCACATACTACGTTTTTGTTCATCTAACATAGCTTGTATATCACTTTCATTTACACTTCCTCTATCGAATATTTTATATATTCTTCCATTACGCATTATAATTATGCGATTACTATATGAAACTATTTCTTTTATTTCATCAGAAATTAAAATAACACCCATTCCATTATTTTTAGAGAATAATTTAATAGTTTCAAAAATACCCGCTTTAGCTCCTATATCTATACCTACAGTAGGACCATCTAAAATTAATATTTTAGGATTTTCATCAAGCCATTTACCTATAACTATTTTCTGCTGGTTTCCTCCTGAAAGTTCTGAAACTTTATTATCTCCAGATTCTGTTTTAATGGATAATTCTTTAATCCAAAAATTTGTTATTTTATTAATAAACGAATTCTCTAAAAAACCAAACTTATTTTTTACTTTTTCTAGATTTACTATAACCATATTATCCTTTATTGGATAATTCATTATTAAACCTTCTGTAAGTCTATCTTCTGGAACATAAGCTATTTTTGCCCTAACAGCATCTTGTATATTATTAATTTTACATTCTTTTCCATCTACATAAATCTTACCACTATCAGCTTTAGATACACCAAATAATGATAATGCCAACTCAGTTCTTCCAGAACCTAATAGTCCTATTATTCCTAATATTTCACCTTTTCTTAAATTGAAACTTATATCCTTATAATTATTTTTTTTACATAAAGAATCAACTTCTAATATAATAGGAGCATCTTTATCTAAATCATTAACCCCTGTATATATAGTTGATTGACCAACCATAAATCTTTCTATTTCTTCTACAGAAATATCTGACATTAAAGCAGATGCTACCAATTTACCATCTCTTAAGCATATTACTCTATCACAAAGCTCAAATACCTCATCAAGTTTATGGCTTATAAAAATAACGGATATTCCATTTTGCTTTAATTTATTTACTATTTTAAATAATTGATTTACTTCCACTCTTGTAAGAGCTGTTGTAGGCTCATCTAAAATAATTAATTTAGAATTATTATTAAGAGCACGTGCTATAGCTATAAGTTGTTGAGAAGCTAAAGGAAGCTCCTCAACTATAGCATTAACATCTATATTAACTTCTAAATCTTCTAATATAGATTTAGCAGCGTTAATTTTATTTTTTAGAAACGAAAATTTAGCTCCGTCTCCTATCATTCTTGGCAGACATATATTTTCCAAAACTGTTAAAGTAGGAAATAATGATATATCCTGATATATAACACTAATACCATGTTTAATTCCAGAAAGAGGACCATAAGAAACCATTTTTTTACCATTTATTTCTATAGTACCGCTATCTGCCTCCAAAACACCCGCTAATATTTTTATTAATGTAGATTTTCCACTTCCATTAGCTCCACATAAAGCAAGTGCTTCTCCTTTCTTTAACTCAAATGAAACATCATCTAATGCTTTAAGAGCATTAAAGCTTTTAGATATATGTTGAATTTTTATAAAATCTTCCATTTATATACTATGCCTGCCTAAAGAATAATTTAACAATATAAACTATTAGAAATTATAATTATCTGCATTTTCAGCTGTAATTACTAATGGTCTATTGAATAATACATTTTTTCCATTAATAGTAGGTACACCCAAATTAGGTATTTCAAGACCTTGTTTTATTTCATCTCTTTTACCGTCTAATATCATTTTTGCTAAATAAACCATAGCATAAGAAGCTTCTCCTGGACTCCACATAATAGAAGAAGTTACTGATTTATCTTTCAAAAATGGAGCTATTTCTTTAGGAGTTGTTGTTCCTAAAATTGTGATTTTACCTTGCATTGATTTTTCTCTTAATGCTTGTCCTGCACCAGGAGCACCTTGACTTCCAAATGATAATATTCCTTTTAAATTAGGATATACAGTTAAAAGTTCTAAAGTTTTTTGTCTTGCAGCATTTCTATCTTCAGAAACAGGGAATTTATCTCCAACCATTTTTAAATTAGGGTATTTTGCTTTAGCATAAGCGATAGCTGCATCTGCCCATATATTATGTGCTGGAACTGTTAAAGAACCAACATAAATTGCATATTCACCACTATCTCCAACAATCGCAACTAATTCATCAATAAATCTTTCACCAAATTTAACATTATCTATCATCTCTACATCATAATCAGCACCTTCTTGATCTGGAGATTCATGAGTTAGAACAAGTATGTTTTTTTCTTGTGCTCTTTTGAAAGCAGGTACGCAAGAAGCAGCATTATTTGGAACAACTAGAATAGCATTAACACCCTGATTAACTGCATCTTCTATTATTCTAACCTGTTGTGCCTCATCTGCTGATGAAGGAGCTTGCATATATGTTTCTATACCAAAATCTTTAGCAGCTTTTATAGCACCATTCTCATAATCTTCAAACCATGCTGAACGCAATTTAGGAACAGTTACCATGGTATATTTTCCATCTGCAGGTGTAGAAGTATTTGCAGTAGAATCATTTGTAGTTGCTGTTTCATTATTATTACCACATGAAACTATAAATAATAAAACAATAAAAGCAAATATAAATTTTTTCATTTTTATTCTCCTAAATTTATTTTTTATTTATTTTTTATCTAAATTTATGACGGATATTTATACAAAGGTGGTGGAATACTTCCTGCATTTCCTATTTCTAATGTAATTCCAACATTATCTGTAGATTCTAAATAATAAAACTCATCTTCACCTATCCTTCCACTCTGAATTACCTCATATCCTTTTTCTTTATATTCCTTAATTGCTTTAGCACAATCTTTATAATAAAGTTTTATATGCTGCAAACCTTCTCCATGCTTTTCTAAAAATTCATTATATATACTATATCCATCTAAAGGCTGCATCAATTCATATTGAATACCTTCAGACCATGTAACTGCTAAGGCATATCTCTGAGTATTTGGTTTGCCTCTATACATAGAATCTTGTATATTATGAGGACCATACTCATATACATCCCAAGGACCAATACCAAAATCATTATATAAATGATCCATAGCTTTTTTAATATCTGATACAACCTGTGCTATTTGACAAATTTGTCCATCTCTCATAAGAAATTCCTCCTTTTTTTAATATAATTAATTAAGCAAAAGCAGTTGGTATACCTTCAAGATTTGTATGCCTTTTATGCATTTTGCTTATATCTATATTATTTCTTTCTATTAGCATCATAACAATTATATCAACAAATAAAAACATGGATTGTTCAAGTAAAGATGCCATTGGCTGTATAGATTTTACTTCCTTTTCTCCACCAAAAATTTGTCCAGGAACAAAAACTGAAAAATCTGCTAATTTACCATGCTCATTTTCTGGATGGGCTGTCAAAACCCCTATTCTAGCACCAGCTTCTTTGGCACATTTTATAACATTTAATTCTACATTTGTTACGGCACATATATCAAGAAGTAAATCGCCTTTACCTATAGCAGGTGTAGTAGTATCATAAACTACATAAGTATCAAATCCCATATGTTTTAATCTCATAGCAAAAGCTCTAACAGAAAGTTGCATACGACCCATAGCATATAATTGAATAGTTTTAGCTTTTTCTATTTCTGATAATAAAACTTCTATTTCTTCCTTTTTTACAAGATTCAATACTGTGCTATTTTCTTGAATTACTTTTTCTACTAGTTCTTTATATTCCATATAAAACACCTATTTATTTATTATATTAATTAATTAACTTAATTAAATTAATCAATATAATAAATAGTATATTCAAAAAAAGTTACTTGTCAATTTTTTATATAAAATAAAAGTTAATGAACTATATATTGATTTTTACATAGAATTATTATTAAATAATAATAAATATAATTATTTTTTGATTAAATTACCTGTTTTTAAAATAGATTCGACAGCTACAATACTAGCACCTATCAAAACTTCATCTTCAGCAAAATTTCCTAGTCTTATATCCAATTTCTTATATAAATCAGGTATGATCCTTTTACTAACATTAGATTTTAATACATTAAGAAAATCATCTCCAAAATTAACCATTTCATCACCTATGATTATTACATCAGGATTTACCATATTAACTAAATTAACTATACCTATACTTAAATACTCTATATTTTTATTTACTTCTGTTACTGTTAAATCATCTTTATTTTTGTATGCTTCTACTATATCAGAAAAAGTAAAATCAATATTTAAACTAGATTTAGCACCAAGCTCTAAAGATTTTTTTATTCTTCTAGAAAGTGCTATTGTAGAGCAATAATTTTCAAGACAACCTCTGCTTCCGCATTGACATAAAGGACCATCAAAATCTATACTAGTATGACCCATTTCTCCAAATGTTCCTGTAGAGCCTCTTAATAATTTACCATCTACTATAACACCTACACCTATTCCATGACCTGCTATAACATAAGCAAAAGTTTTATTTATATTATTATATTTATTCATATACCAGCAAGCCATAACTCCAGCTTTAGCATCATGTTCTAAAAATACGGGTATATGAAATATATTATTAAAGTAATCTTCTATTAAAACCTTTTCCCAACCTGGAAATTCATTTATTGTAATTATTCCTGTAGTTCTAATAAAAGGACCAGGAAGAGAAATTCCTATTGCAATTATATTTTCATTTGAATATTCATTAAGTATATTATTAACAGATGTCTCTATTATTTTAAGTGTATTATCTACACCATCAGTAACATCAAATTTATATTCTCTAATAAGATGACTTTTTCCTGTTATATCAAATAGACCTACTGAAATGTATTTTCTGGTAAGACGTACACCTATAAATTTATAATTATCACTATTTAAACTTATAGCTATAGACCTTCTGCCTTTACTCCCATTTTTTGAACCTATTTCAGAAACTAATCCTATTTTTATAAAATCATTAATAATATTAGTTATTGTAGCTTGTTTTAAACCAGATAATCTTGACAGTTCTACTCTAGAACATATTCCAAGCTGCATCAAAAGTTTAATAATAAGATAGCGATTCATTTCCTGCATATCATTATAATTAATACTTTGTTTAGATTTACCTAGCATGCTATTTATTACCTTTTTATTTTTGACTAGATTTTTGTTAATCGATAGTAAGTATAAACAAAACTTATTTTTAGTCAATAATATATAAATATGTTTTTATATTAAAATATAAAATTTAAATTATTTTATTATAAAAAATATAATTAAAACCTAATAACAAATTAATATTATAACAATTTTATTTATTAGATATTTATTATAATTATAAAAAATTATTTAATATATTTAAAAATAAAATATATATTAAAATAATTCAACTCTATCTGTGAATGCTATTAAATAGTTATTTTTCATTTCAATAGAATCTTCTGAAGCTTTAAAATTGTTTAATGAAACAGAAATATCTTTAGCCTCAATAGTAGGAAAAGAAGGGCTTCCAGAAACATCTGCACTCACAAATATAAATGGATAATCTTTGCCTCTAAATTTTGTTTTGCTGTATATTATAAATGACTGTCTATCACCATTTAAAATACGATTATAAAAAAGCTCTTTTGACTGAGTATTAAATACTGCATTGCCAGAAAAAGTTAAAGTAAATTTGTTGTTTGGGAAATTATATCTCTTTGCTGATACATTAAATTTTTCTTCTTTAGTCCATTCAAAAGCAATAGCAATATCAGAAACAGAAGTAGCCTCTGTGCCGTTAATAAAAAGTTTTGTTGGATATTTTGAAGTTTGAGCCATTACAACATCTCTCTGTTCCGCTCTCTCTTCTTTAAGAATAGTGTCTTTATCTAAAGTGTATTCATCAGATGCCCATAGCGAAGAAGTTATTTGAGTTAATGCTTTGTTGGCAAAATTAAAACTCATTGACTTACTTTCACAGCCTATATACTGAATGCCTTCAATATTTTTTGATGAGTCAAATAATGCTAAGTTATAATATTGCGTCTCTCCGAATCTTGGCGAAATTATATTTACAAATCTTGGATATAGTTTTTTAGCTTCTTCACTAAATACTCCGCTCTCTATAAATCCAACTCTCTTAAAGCTAATTAAATAATTATCTTCTTCAAACTCTTTTAAAAAATTACTAAAATCTACTTGGTCATTCTTATCGCCTGTAATTAAAAACGCTTTTATATTTTTTATGTTGTTTATAGCATCAATTAATTCTTGCTGAGTCATAGAGTCATATATATCAATAAAATCGATATAAAAACCATTTTCATCTTCTCTAATAATCTCAAGCATAGTGATAGTATTTTCATTTTTATGAATCTTAATAGAAAAATCACTAAAACAATTAATGCAAATAATGTTTCCTGTATTTTCTTTTGTATGCACATTAGCCCATATTAAACTCATATAATAAGCATTAGAGTTTACAAAAGCCCCAAAAGAAATATCCCCCGCATAAGTTGTAGCTCCTAAATAGGATTCTGATGAAGGAGAGCCTACATAATCTTTTGTTAAACTCTCTGTAGCAGGAGTAAGACCAACAGAAGAAGGATAAATTAAATATTTTCCTTTAACATCATCGCTTGTAAAATCTACCCTCTCATCTCTGTTACTTGTTTTAGCAATTCTCACTTTATATGAAGAGCCATTTATAATATTTAACCCCTCTTCATCTTTCATTAAATTTCCTTTTATATCAAATATACTCATATAATGAACCTTTTATAATTTTAAATTTTTTATGCAGTTGCCTCAAGAACAACGTTTTCTAATATATCTCTGTCTTCAACTGTTATAGTGCCTTGCTTTATGTTATATCCTTCCAAACTCACCTCATATTGAAGAGTTTCCCCTCTCTTATATGCATCAAAATATTTATCTTCTCCGTCTATTTTTATAACAGCATTTGAAGGAGTAGAAACAATCTTCACTTTATAAACATTGCCCCTTAAACTTAAATAATCTCTTACCTTTTGATTAACTCTCTCAATATTTCTGAAAAACTTCATCTTCATAACTCCCAGTCATTATTTTAAAATTTATATAAAGAGAAAAACTCACTCCCCTAATAGATGAGAAATCATTAAACTGTCTCTTACTGTTTTCCACATCAAAAGTAGGAGAATCCCATTTAATAACAGGAGATAATGCAATTCTCTCACCCTCATCATTTAGTTTTGATACCCAATAACGTGAAGCCTGATTCAAAGCAATAGGTATCATAGTGTATGCTAAAAAAGATTCTCCAGCCTTAAGCTCTTTATAAACTTCTGCTTTTAAACATATATCATCAGTAAAACCTGCACTATCTCCTATATATGAGTTTCCTCCTTTGCTCTCACCCTCAGATATAGTAGCCCATAAAAAAGATTTGCTCATAGACTTAATATTGCCCAAACTAAAACAGTCAATTTTTAATTTGTCATCTAAAAGTTTATTAAGCTCACCATCGCCTTTAACTTTATTTCCAGCAAAATCTATATAATCATCTGCCATAAAGTTCATAAAATTATCTAAAACATATAAAATGCTATTTTTGAAATGTATCATATATATAAAACCCTATTTAAAAAATATTTAAAAATAAAAAATAATTAAGGCTTTTTTATGTCCCCATCAAGCCTCACACTCTCATAAGATAAATTGCCAGAAATAAATGCTGATAAATCTTTTATAGCTAGTTCTTTTAACCTCAAGCTCTCATTTCTTATAAAGTTTATTAAATCGCTGTTTGATACAAAATTAACAGTTAAAAGCCTAGCCACCTCATAGCATATATAATTTTTTATAGCTATATATGGAAGCTTATTTTCTTCAGTAGGCTCTGTATAGTTCATATTAAGAATTGTTTTTCTAAATTGTAGAGTATAATTTTTTAATTGACTTTCAATAAAATCTAAATCCATATTATCATAGTCAAACATTGTAAATATGCTTTTAAAATAATTTAAATCTGGTTCATATATATACATTTATATTTTTCCTTTTGTTATTATTTTAAATAGTGAAAATTTTACGTTTTATCAATCTTTTGTTGTTCTATTTTATACAAATGCTCTAATTTTATATTAATGCAGTTCTTTTGCTTCTTTTATACCAATACCGAAAGGTACCTACTCGGTAAAAGAAGTGGGGGTGCGGGGGCTAGTCCCCGCAAATAACAAAAAAACCAAAATTGACAAAACGCAATCTTTTCAATATATACTAAGCCTCAAGCGATTTTATCTTTTCCTTTAAACTTCTATTTTCTTCTTTCAAATAATTTATCACATCATTAGGCTTCATCTTCTCACGTACTAACTCCTCTGCCTCTTCTTTGCTTATTATTACAAAAGAATCCGTAAGAGAAATATTTAAATCACTCTCTATCAAAACCTTGCACCTTCTCTCATGAACATCTCTAAAAAAATACCCCACCTTAGCAACAACATAATCATTAGCCTTAATATCTTTATTAACTATACTAGCGTCTACAAAATGAAGTAAAGACTTTTTATTATTCATCATCTCTCCCAAAAAACATATATAAAAAAACAAGAGAAGAAAAAACAATTTTCCTCTCTTGAATATAAATAAATAATTATAAATATAATTTTTAAATATTGATAAATATTGATTTTAGTAAATTGCAGTTCTTCGCAAAGCGTATCCGAAGTATATAAGGTTCTTTTATACCATAGCGAAAGGTACCTTGCCACAGGCACGCAGAGCGTCGGTAAAAGAAGTGGGGTACGGGGCAAAGCCCCGCTATAAAATTAAAATACTAAAATCATTATAAATATCTAATAAAGAACTTTTAAAACATCATTAAATTAAGCATCTGCTAATTTCAAATCTATCTTACAGAAACCATAAGGGTTAGAAGCTACTGTGCATCTCTTTGTTCTGCTTCTCCACAAATTGTTGCCCAATATATCAACTTCTCTTATATCATGATTCAAATATACAACCTCTTTTATAGAAGCCATATCCAAAATATTAGATGAAGTTGTAAACATATAAATAGAAGAACCTGTCCATATATCAGTAAGGTTTTCTAATTGATACTTTTGCTCAACTTCATGATCATCAGCAACCCTAAAAGCAGTACCTACAACTGTTATACCGCTTGTTACAGCATTAAATATATCTGGCTTAAATGCTTTATATTTGCCGTCATTAGAATTGCCTATCATAGACACATAATTAGAAAATAATCTAAATAATCCCTGAAGCTTCACATAAACATCTATAGGTATCACTATATAAAGTTTCTGTCCATTGTTTTGCACTTCCATCTGGTCATTAAACAAATTGCCGCCTACAGCATAATTTAAATATTTTGCTAAATCTATAAAAGAACTAAAGAAATTATCAATATCAGTTTCTGTCCAAGAGCTTATAGCTTTAGCAGTTAAATCTACTGTATTAGAACTTCCATACAAAGAAGAATCTGTAACTTTTGCAGCTAAATTTCTCTCTCTCAAAAGTCCAAGTCTAGATACTAATTTTTGTGCTATATAATTTAATATCTCTTCTCCCGCTTTTTTCTCATCTTTAGAATAAAGTTCATTAATATCTTCTATTCTGTTTATGTCTATGCCAATATAATATTCTTCAGGCTCCATCTTAAAAACTCTTGACTCATGTCTTGGATAATCATTAAATATATTAAGACCGCCCAAAGAAGTTCCGCCGTACATGTTTTTAAGATTAAAAGCAGTGTTATCTAAATCGCCTCCTATAGCACCTTGAGAGACTCCTACAAAAATCTCTGGTATATATTTACTTACAAAATTTGTCTGCCCCATATATTTTGGAAGCTCTTGATTGATTATAGGAAAAAGTTTATTTTGTATACTTTGAAAATTTGGTACGCTCATTATTACTCCTTATAATAAATTATTAAATAGTTTTTAAAAGTACTTCTATATGAGAATTAGCATTGCCTCCGCGAATAACTATGCCAACTCCATTACCATCTAATGACTTTTTAAATCCATCAACAGAAGGCACAACTACATCTCCTGCAGCTAAACTCTCTACCGCAACGCAATTAACATTTCCAGTGTAGCACACAGATATGCAATTAGACTTAAGTCCGAAATCCACATAACTATATGCATCTTCTAAGGCAACCCCAACAAAGGTAAACCCTTCTTCATATAAGGCATAAACTCCTTTTCCATCTTTATTTTTAATGGATACAGGAAAGCCTTTCTTTGGTAATTTATCTTCATCATTACCTATGCCAGATTTTATTATCATAGCAACTCCTAATATTATTTATTTTTTAGTAATTATTAGACTTATATCAAAATCAAATTAATAAATATTTACACTGTTTTTTATTTATAACTGGGGCTTTGCCCCAGACCCCAGTTCTTTTGGTGACCCAAAGAACCAAAAAGACTGCAATTTTATAGCGAAAATTATACAACTAATTCTGTCAACTAGTTTTGAGATAAGTCTATTTAATTATTTAAACATCCTTGAAATCTCTTCATACTTATTCTTGCCCATAGCTGATAAACTAACTCTCTCATAGCCTCCAATAGGAACTAAATCATCTCTCACTATAGACATTATCTCTTCTTTGCTTAAACCAGCCTTAAAAAGTTTTTTGGCCTTCACATAAGTATCACTCTCAGATTTTGAAGAGCATCTTACTGCATTCTGACTTTCTGCATATTCATTACACCAATCACCATAAGTAATAGCAGATAAATTTGATTTTGATAAACTCTTTTCAGTAATCTTAAACTTCTCTAAAAGTAAATCTATTATCATGTTTTGAAATACTTCATCATTTCTAAATATATTCAAAAACTCTTCTTTTGCTTTTTCTTTTGTTATTTCATCATTAAGTTTATTTAAAATGTTTTTTATGTTATTTATATAATCTTCATTAACTTCAATAACCCCGCTTGCACATAATAAATCAACACTCTTACTAGCAGGATATTCAACAGCAGCAATAGCCTTAATCTCACAATTCTCCCAATAAATAAACTCATCATCTTCTTTAACTTTTTTTCCAACCATCTCTATAGAAGGATAAAATGATTTTTTCTCTGTTATGCTTTCATCAAACCATTCTATAGTGGCGTATATTCCAATAGCTTCATTATCTTTTTCTAATTTTAAGACTTTACCAATAGCAACCCTCTCTTCTTCATCTTTGTGTCCCATATAAACAAATACTTCAACATTCTTATTTTCAAAAGAAGATATAATCTCTTCTACATTCTTCTCAGTAATCTTATTAGTTTTAGTTTCTGAGAAAGTATTTTTGGAAACAGCTATATATTGTTTAAAACTATCTCCAAGAATTTTATATTTTTTTACTTTGTTTTCTTGCATATGGAATTCTCCTTTTTATAGTTTTATAATTTTGTAGTTTTGAAAATTGTTATAGTTCTTATAATTTTTAATTCAATTTTTTAATAAAGAAAATAAAAAAGAGACTAAGCAAAAAACCTAATCTCTTTTTTATATTTATAAAATATAGAGGTTTATGAATTATCAATCTTTATTTATTGAATGTTTAATCCTGAAATAATCGCATTCTCCTAATAGCCTTAAACTTTTAAAATTCAAATCAAAGTATCTCTTCATGAAACTGTCATTTATATAATTAATAATGCCTTCAACAATATCGCTTGCCATAAGTAATGCATTTGCTTGAGTGAGGTCTGCTAAATTTTTTGTTGCTCCTTTGTTCAAACCTAATGCTTTAATATCCACCCCTTTATTCTTAAAAAGTGTTGAAAGCATGCTATCTCTAAAGCTATACCATTCATTAGCATCTATACTCTCAATCTTTTCTATCTTTCCATATTTTGAAATAAATATTCCCCCGCCGTTATTAACAAAATTTCTTATCTCCCTCTCAACCTCTTTTCTCTTACTGTCATTAAGCTCACAATTTGACACAAAATTAAAACTATGCTCGCCTATATTTTTTAAGTTTCTATTAAAACTATTATCCATAGATTCAAGCACCTGCCAAAGCGAATAAGCACTATACAAAAAAGGCTTACCTATTACATCACCTGTAACATCTCCATAAGTAGAATAACCCGCTATTGCCAAATCAAAATTTATATTTGTAATAGTAGAATTATTTTTATTTATTATGCTAATAGACTCAATCTCATCAATATCTTCTTTTGAAAAATTAAAACTATTTATAGAAGAAACATCATAAAACTTAAAACCTCTTAAACCGTCAAGCTTACCCTTAAATCCATAATTCTTTGCAGACAAAACTTCTAACTTTGGAGTAAAAAAACAAAAACCATAAACCAAAGAATTATAAGCAGCATTAACTATTAAACTCTTAAGCCCGCCTGCTCTTTTAAATTGTTTGTCTATAAAGTTATAAGCATTTCTTACCTTCGCATTCTCAAAATATTCATCTGTCTTTTCTAATTCATAATTAAAAGAATTAAAAATACCCCTATAAAATTGAAGTATAGGCTCTAAATAAATAGAGTTCTCCATTCTTTTACAAGTTAAAGCCCATTTATTTGGAAAAGAAAAATCATCTCCAAAATCTCCTCTATTAGAATGCAAATCGGGCACCCCATTATAATAATTATTTGTAGATATTTTATTAAGCTCTTCATTTAGTTTTTCTATCTCTAAAGTCTTATCTTTTAATTTTGTATCATAGCTCTCTATTATTTTCTCTATTACGGTTTGATTGTTTTGAGTTTCATTATTCTCAAGCATTTTTTATTCTCCGTTTTTTAATACTTTATAATATATATAAAAAATATAAGTGATTATAAGTAAATATTCACCGCACGTTAAACAAAATAAAAAATATTAATAAAATGAAAATTATAATTTTATTATAAATAAAATATTTCTAACCGTGCGGAAAGTGTATGCAAAAAAAATAAAATCTTGGGCGGGAGTTAATATTTATAAAAAAACAATAAAAATAATTTAAACTAAAATTTCAAAATATGCTATAAAAAATAAAGGGCGGGGTATGTAAATAAAGTTTTAAAATTTAATTACACTTGCCCACCCTATATACTTTTTATGCTATCTGTAATTTCTATAATATTTTTATTTTTAATTTTATACTGATATTTTTACTGCCCACCCAAATCTTATTTTTAAATTTAATCTTCATCTGCCGCCCAATTAGTTTGAATTGCTATAGTAAAAATAATTGCTTCCTACTTGTATATTATACCAGTTTTGCCAATGGGAAATTTTTATAGTGGCATCTTTATAGCTTTTTAATAAATCCTTTTTTGTTTTAACATCTTTTATAATATATATTGATGGAGGAGGCGTTAAATCACAAACATTATTACTCATACTGCTGCAAGATAAAAAAAATAAATTAATCAATAAACTAATTAAAAGAACTATAAAAATCTTTCTTAATTGTATCAACAATATATTTAGTTTCATTATCCAAAACCTCATTAGTCATTCTATTAATAAGCATTGTACTGTTTGAAAAACTTTTTATTACATCAATTTGCTTTTCTTTAAATATTAAATATTTATATAAAAAAGAATTGCTGTTATTAAGAGACTTTATTTCTATTTTTAAATCATCTATTTTTTTATTTTTACTTTGCAAACTTAAATTTAAAAACAAAATATAAGAGCAAATAATTAATACAAACAAAATTATATAAGTATTTTTATTTGTGAGAATCTTTATTACTGCTATCACCTTTAATATTCCTTATTATCAAACTTAAATCTACCCCATACATTACAGAAGAACAGCCTAGCATAAATATTATTATAGATATACTTGCTTCTTTGCTTGGTATTGTTTTATTAAAATAAACAACATAGCAATATATTATTATACCAATTATAAAAGTAATAAATTTTGTAATGAGGCTTAATTTTTTTCCAATGCCTTTTGAAGAAAATATTTCATCTACTTTTTTATTAAAATTTTTACTATTCATTTACTATCACCCTAACTTATTTGCAAAAAAAACTATGCTTCCTATAATTGTGCTAAGTGCAACTATTACAGCTCCAAGACCTATTATAATATTTTTTATCTTTACTATACTCTTTGTTGTAATGCTGTCTTGTAATGCAGATTTTATTTCTTTAATGTCTGTTTTAGTTGAAGAAATTTCTTTTTCTATAAAGCTTCTTGTATTTTGATGTTCTTTTAATATATATTCCAATTCTCCTAGTTTGAATTTTATGTTATTAATATCTCTTTGTATATCTTTTAAGTTTTCTTTATTTTCATTCATATCTCTATTAAAACATTCGAGCATATTAATAATTCCATTTCCATTTGGAGTGCCGTTATTATTTATGCCTACTATTGTTTCTATTTGAGTTAATCTATTTTCAAAATTATTTTTTTTATTATAGGTTTTATTGTAGTTAAATATTTTTTTATCCAAACTATTATTCATAAAATGCCTTTTTAAAGATTTTCTATTTTTTTGTATCTTTTAATTCTATCTTCCAAACCATTGCACCCACCGTTAATTTTTTTAGTTGCCTTTCTTATATCATCAATTCCTAAAAGCCCTCTATTTATCCAATAGCAGCAAGCAACATTAACAGCAACATTTCTCTCTAAAAGCCAATCAGGATTATTAACCAAATCAATATTAAGAAGTTTTCCATAATAAATATAATTGCTTTTTCCTGTAAGCTGTATTATTCCTCTTCCTCTGTATTTATACCCCTCATCAAAATTATTTCCAAGCCTTCCGCCGTATACTCTATTTGCAAGTGCTTCATCTCCTCTATATAAAATAGCTTTTGCCTCTTCAAGAGTTTTAAAATATTTTGGAAAGACTTTTATTAAAACTTCTGGTCTATATTTAAAACTCTCTTCAAGTCTTTTATAACTTAAACTCTCATGACTAGTTTGAGCTAAAAACATCTTTATATCTTTTTCTTTTGTGATGTTGTATGCAAGTAAATATTTTTTTAATATACTCTCCCAAGAAGAATCTATATTAAGAGCAGATAAATATTTTTTTATATCAATCATATATTATTACCTCATAATATTTTTTTGTATTGAGTTTTTATCTTGGCTCTGTTATCTTCTATAGTTTTAAGTACTTCAATTTGATTTTCATTCAATAATCCTTGAGAAGCTAAACTATTAAGAACACTATCTAAAAGCTCTGCTCTAACTCCGTCTAGGTTTTGAGAATATTCACTTTGCCTTTGATTAATTATACAGCTATTATACTCTTCTTTTGTTATTAGATTTTCTTTATATTTTTCTTCTATAGTTTTTTCTATTATGTATTTTTTACCGTTCTCTTCTACTATTTTTTTAGTATCTTCAAGTTTCTCTAACCCTCTTTCAATCATTACAATATAATCATCTTCATAATTCTTATTAAGCTCTCTAATTATACCGTTGTCAATTATTTCATTGTCTTTAAGAGTTATGATTTTTTCTTTTACTTGTTGCTCTAAACTTTTTACTGTGCCGTCTTTATTATAAGCTCTTATGTCTGTTTGGCTTAAATCTTTACTATTATGCTCTTTTATAACTTCATTCGGCTTTAACTTAAAATCATTAATACTTTGCCCCTCAACAAAATAGCATTTATAGTTATATTTATCATATATAACAAATACCATATTAAAACTCCTCCATTATCTCATTTACTGATTTATCATTAATTGTAAGCAGTTTATATATTCTCATTAATCTGTTTCTTACTCTAAACTCATTCGCTATGCTATAAGCACGGGATAAATCTAATGTAATACTTGATGGACTATCTGTATTTGTATAACTACTAGCCCATGATTTAGAGTTAAACGCACCTACTAGCACACCAGATGATTGCATTGCTATACTACCCCTTATAAAAAAACTAGCAGTAGCATTTCTGCCTGCATCATTTTGTATACCATTACTGCGTTCAACATTTGCTAAATCACCCTCTGTCCTAAAATAAACACTTTCAGAATTAAATATTATTTGCCAAGTAGTAGTAAAATTATACATTTTTTTGAACCATACAGACGGTTCTTCATTAGCATTAAAATTACCGCTTGTATCAGGATATTGTATATAATAAGGAGGTATCATATATCTTAAAGCTAAACTCTCTCCAAGCTCCTGAACATTAGTTACATTTTTGTAAATAGGATTGAGTGAAGAGTTTTTATTTGGTATAAGATTAAAAGTAAATACATCTTCTGATTGAATATCACTTCCATCTTGATAGGCCAATAAAAAAGCGTAAATTATACCCTCAGAAGTAGATACTGTTTTTATTTTATATTTTAAAGCCTTACCAGAACTTGATAGTATATCTGAAGTATTAATATAATCTCCATCTAAAATAAAATAATTTGGTATGATACTATTTATTATATAAAATGATGTTTCTGTTCCTTGTGCCAAATTATTTATACTGCCTTTTATTACAGAAGTACTATTGTTTTTTTCTAAAGATAAAGTTTTATATTGTATATTAGCTGAATTTATAATAGGCAAACAAAATAAATTACTATCTTGATTTCTTAATACTCTATTTTTTATATTAATATTTACTGTATAATTAGATTGAGAAATTAGATTATCATCTTGTCTTTTTATAACAATATATATAGATGATGACATAGTAACTATTGCAAATTTAAAAGAGCTCTCTATTTCAGAAATACTGCATTCATCTAATTCTAAATTTGTATAATTTATATTAGATAAATCTTTATTAGATATGATATTAATATTATCAAAGAATTGTAATAAAACATTTGACATGCCATGCTGCTTTGTTTCACTTTCAATAGATGTTATATGCATCATTATCATACCATTCATAGGAGATATATTATTTAAATTAGATTTAAGTCTATAGCTTCCATCTTCTTGTTTTGTAATAGATGCAGAATAATTATTTGAGCCGTCATTAAGCAATAATTTTATATTTTCTGATATAACATTTTTAAATTTTGGAAAATCATAGTCATCTGTTTTATATACTAAATTAGTTTTAGAATTATCATATAAAATATTGTTAGCTAAATTTAAATTTCCTGTTGGAATTTTATTGTCTATTTCTTTTTTTAATTTTTCTATAGCAAGCTGAATATTATTTGTATTATCTCCAAAAGAAGTATTATTATCATCATAAAATATATTAGAAGCTTTTGATAATATTTTTATTTTGTTATCTCTTAATAAATCATTCCATATAGGATTTTCTGCATAATCTAAAACCAAATAAAATAATCCATTCTTTATTATAATCTGATTTTTATAAATCTTTTTAATACCGTCAAACCAATTTATTATTTCAATTAGAGGTTTAATAAAATCATAAATCTCATTTTCTTCGCTATAAATAAAATTTTTACTTACCGAAAAAAAATTATTCTCATACTCTAAAATATCTCCAACATTATAACTATTTCCAATTTCTAAACTTTTAAAAGGTGTAAGAAGAGAGCAATTAGATTTTAAATAATAATCAGAATCATCACTTAAAAAATCTTTATTTACTTTATACAGATACCCATTATGTTTTATAATATCATTTATTTTATAATTAGTTTTATCATAATAATTTTTTATAGGGTAATCTGTATCAAGGCTGTTAATCTTTTTTGCAATATAATCAAACATCCAAGAGCTTAATGTTGTATTATAGGCGGTAATGGAATATTCAAATTTTTTATTTAAATGAGTTACCGACAAAAAAATTATACTCTTAAAATTAATATCATTTTTTATTAAATATATTTTATTTTCTTCTACCTCTTCCAATTCTCTAATACAATTAATATCATCTAATAAGAGAGGATACACCCTAACACCATCTAAAATAAACTCCATATCCTCCAAAGCACCATTTATACCGTATCCTATATCAACACAAAATAATCTCTCACCTTCAAAAACTTTTATCTGACTGTTATCCTCACTTAGTTGCAATGAATTATTTATTTTTTCTAATTTAAAACTATTCTCGCTTATCTTGTATTGAAAAGGAGCTTGTAAATTATTTTCATTAAGAAACATATATATTTACTCCAAATATTTTTATTATGATTGCTTGTTGTTTATAGACTTGTTTCAAAACATATTGAAAAGATTAATATAAAAGTAGTTCTTTTGCTTCTTTTATACCAATAAAAGAAGTGGTGGTTCGGGGGCTAGTCCCCGAAAACAATAAAATATAAAAATTAAATTTTGATAAACTTAATTTTTATTTGCTGCGTACCAAAAAATATAATGTGGCTTTTATACTATTACTGCCATTATTCTTTAAAGCTAACACTGGTTTTTTATCTTCCAAAATAGGAAAGCTTATTAAATTTGGAAGCCCGCTGAAATTGCCTATTATATTTTTTTGAAACTCGCCTCCAAAATATTGATAGCTTGCATAACTTCCAAAATATCCTATCAAAGGAGTACTATCAGAAATATCACTAAAAAGTCCAAATGAAGATAAGCTTATAAGGGCATTAGTATCACCTTCTACTATTCCGCATACTTGTAAATACTCTAAATCTTCCATCCAATTTAATGACCAATTTTGATTGCCTTCTCCTGTTTTTGTTATAACTTCTTTTAATACAAAAGTGGAATTATTTTTAATAGCTTCTATTTTGTTATTTATATCCTCAATATATGAAGGCACTCCAATAGTTCTTTCAAACATATCATTAAGAACATCACTTGTTATTGAAGTTGTTATATATCTTCCGCTTACTATTCTAAACTTTTTACCTGCATAGATTGAACTTAAAAAATAAGTACCTCTTAAGCCTTCTTTGTTAAACCAAAAAACTTCATTTTCTTTAGGCGTGTATTTATCATTTCCAATGTCTCCAATAATTGGATTTAAATCTGCTATTTTTTTGTTTGTATTTGGGTCTATTACTTGAAGTATGGAATCATTCAAAAAAGAAAGTGAAGTAGTTAAAAGGCCTGTGCTTACTGCAACATAATCAGCATTTTTGAATGGGCTTAAAAGAGGTATATCGAAATCTAAATCATGAACCTCTTGTAATGCATTCTCATCTGTAAATGGATTATATGTGTTTGCAAGCCCGAAATAATTTAATATAGTTCCTGATGACATAAAATTTCCTTAAAATAAATTTTTTATGAGTATTTAATTTTTTATTTAATAAAAAAATAAAATGAATTGTTTTATTAGAGTTAAATTATTATTTATTATTTAAGATACGATATTTTGCTGATTTATAGAGATATATACTATTATAATCATTCTTATCTTTAAACTTAAATTCCCATATTAAATATTCTTTTCCTCTTTTTTCAAAAAATAATGTATGTACATTTTTCTTTGAATAGTTAGACCATTGTCTATATGGGTAAAATAATTGCCTTATAATAGTATTATTAGTTTTTGAATTTTTAGCTTCAATTAATACAATATTATCTTTGCCTTCATAACCTGCATCAACTTCAGTTTGTACGCTTTTTACTTCTATTAAATTATTACCAACATAAAAAGAAAAAGAAGGTGTATATTTTCTACCTCTTATAGTAAGTACAAGTGAATCATCTTCTATAAAGGTTCTTATTATACTTGAAGCATAAGCAAAATCTAAATGCTGCATTTCCGAATCTCCAATTTTTGAAGAATCTAAATCAAAACCTAACTTTGAATTATATTCTATTGCATTAGATGTTATATCTGGTATATCAATATATCCATCTCCTTTTATTATGACATATTCGCCATTTTTTACAGGCAATAAAAACAAATTCTTTTCTATAAATACATATGGTCTTCTATTTCTGTGATCTTGCTTACATAATATTCTCACTTCTTTTTTTGATGTTGATTCAAAATGTTTTGTAGCATCTTTTATCATATCGGCACTTATATAAAAAGGAGATTCATCAAAATTATGATTATTTATATTATAACTATCAAATATTACTTTCCAAGATTCATTACTCATAAAAGGCTTTTCTCCTTTTTTATATCTTTAATTCTTTTTTTAGTAAGTTCTATGTAATTATTATCTATATCTATACCTATATAATTTCTATTGCCTATCATAGCACAAGCTACGGCTGTAGTACCAGAACCATTAAAAGGATCTAATATCGTATCATTATCCTTTGTAGATGCAAGTATTATTCTTATTAATAAATCTATTGGCTTTTGAGTTGGGTGCTTTCCATAAATTTTTTCATTTTTAGCAGGAGTCGATATAGACCAAACACTCCTCATTTGTTTACCTTTGGACTTTAATTTATCTTTTTCAAAATCCAAATTTTTCATTAAATCATAATTATAAAAATGTTTTGCTTTTTTATTTTTTTTTGCCCATATAAGTGTTTCATGACTATGAGCAAAAACATTACAACTTAAATTAGGAGCTGCATTAGGTTTGTACCAAGCTATATCATTCAATATATAAAAACCCAACTTTTCTAATATAAAACCGCATTTATATATACTATGATTAGTACCGCTTATCCATATGGTACCATTATCTTTTAAAACTCTTTTGCATTTTGATATCCAAGTTTCATGAAAAGCAACATCTTCATCGAATCCTAAACTTATATCCCATTCACCTTTATTTACACTTACTCTTTTTCCACTATGACAAGTTGTTCCATTATTAGATAAATTATAAGGAGGATCTGCAAATATCATATCTATACTATTTTCTTCTAAAGTATCCAATATTTCCAAACAATTACCATTTATTAAAGTATCCAAAATTATTACCTATTAATTAAAATACTGTAATCATTATAAACTAAATTATTTTTCTATCAATAAAAGTTTAAAATAATTAGCTCTCAGAATAGGTTAAAAGACTCTCCAACTTCTTCCTTCGCTCTTCTTGGTCATATAAATAATTAGTGCGTTTTACATTCATCTTTGATAACTCTGCATCAACTGTTAAATGATTGTTTTCAAACTTATAATTAATACTTCTTGCATTCATCTCAACAGTCTTAGAACCACAGTCAAAAAAACATATAAACTTCTCATAAAGTATATTGCTTCTCTCTGATGTTATTATAATATTTCTTTTGTCATATCCTGAAACATCAAATAAAGCAAAACCATTTTTACAATATTTTCTTTGCGTATGCTCCCCGTCTTCAACCTGAAACAATGCACTAACATTACTTTCTTTGTCTTCCAAACCATCAGAAAAAAATATAGTTATCTTCGTAATATTATAAACATGATTGCATACATCTTTATAATACTTATCTATATCAGAAAGTTTCACACTGTTTTGCTGTTTGTAGTTTGGATATTTTCTTGTCTCTATTTCATTATCAATGTCTATTATATCGCTTGAGTAAACTTCATTCAAATGACTTTCTATAATTGTAAAATCATTGAAATCTATTATTTTATAAAAATTATTTGTTGGTTTTAATATGCACTCTACACATTCATTTATATTAATATCTGTTAAGTTATAATTTATGTTTTTTAGCTGAACGCTCTCTTTCTTCTCTTGATTGGTTAAAAACTTATAAGCATATTCATAGGCAAGGTCATAATTTTCAAGCTTATAATTAAGTTCAAAAATATCTGTCTTTATGCCTATCTCTTTTTCTAATGGTATGGCAGGATATAGTTTATCTGCACCAACTATCTTTGGAAGAGCTCTATAAACTTCTTTAACCTCTCCGTTTTCATCTGTAATGCTGTCTTTCATTTTTATTATATATCTGCTTACCAAATCTGAAGAATCTTCTGTATATTCACTCTCTGAAAAATGATTATTATGCCAATTAAGTTTTTTAGTTGGAATATTAGAAAACTCTTTGAAATAAAATGTATTGTTAATATCAACACCCCAAGAGTAGCTTTTTGATATATTCTCTTCCACTTCATCAAGTATATCAGAAACATTCTTCCCGCTAAAAGATATTGTTATTTGTTTGTCATTATTTAAATCAATATTTTTCTCATCAAAAATTATGCCCATCTCTTCTATTTTTTCTCTAAGAGATAAAACTATATCAAGAACTCCTTTAGTAGATTCTAAAATTAAATCGCCTTGTATATATTGATGGATAAGCCTTCCCCATATAGGAATAACTGTAACATTTAAGCCAGAATTATCAATGCTTTCAATATATCCAACAAACTTTTTAGTGCCATTTAAAAAATATTCCACTTTGTCATTTATATTTATATTGTCTAGAGGAATATTAAAACTTATTTTACCAGAGCTTCCGCCTCTTTTATTTAAATTAAACTCATAGGCTTTATAAAAGTTTTCTGTATATATTATCTCTCTTTCTGTATAATATTTATTGTTATAGTATGGAATTATTTTTATATAGCTTCCAGTTTCTTCAAATTTTTTATATTCACTTGGAGGAAGTTTGTATATACTGCTTAAAAAATGATAAGGCATAATCATATTAAAACACCCCTTCTGTATCTTATATAGGCATTTGTGCAAGTTTGATTGGTATCTAAATAAAATATATTATCACCAACATTAAGTTCTGGCCTTATGCCTTTATAATCATATATAACACCATTTATTTTTAAAAATTCTCCGTCAAAATCAACTATGCATCTTTCAAAATTTATATTTTTTATGTTTGCCTCTATTCCAAAATTCTGCTTGTTTGCAAATAAGAAATATAATTCATCTCCAATTATATTGTTAAACTCTAAGCTAAATGACACAGCCGTAGGCACTAAACTTAAAGATTTGTAATATATATCCTGTTTACTATCATTTGTGATGTTTAATTTATAAGTGTCTTCTTTTTGCCTTAAAAAAGTTTTGTCCAATGATTCAAGAGAAATGTTTATAACGCCTAAATTATTTATGTATTTTACAGTATATCCTCCAACAGAAGTCATTATATATTCTGCCTCATAAATCTCATTTTCAAACTCTATTCTTATAAAATATCTATTTGAGTTATTTGAAAGAATCATAGTTGTATATTTTGTATATTGAGACTCTATTTTTACCCATTTTCCTAAATTATCTTTATATTCAAAAATAGGTATTGCAAAATCAAGTTTTCTTCCTGATGATATTATTCCTATGCCAGATCTTATTGATGTGTATTTATTGCCTTCTATTGTCTTTAAGTCTAATTTTATATCTGATAATTTTATCTGAGAACTTAAATCTATTAAATCTAAAATCTCTTCATTATGCTCATTTCTAACTATTAACTTAAAATTATATGACATATTAGCTCCAGATACGTTATTTTTTATATAATCTATGTATAAAATATAAGTGATTATAAGAAATGTTAATAAATTGTTAATAAGTGTATAATAATTATCAACTTGCTAACTAAATTTTAAAATAAATTTTTTATAAATTTTATTTTTGAATTTATGAAATTTACTTAATTAAATATTTGTTTATAATGAATAACTTATCAACATGTTATAAAAGATTTTTTTTAGTTTCTTCTTATATGCAAAACTTATCAACATATTAACGCTGTAATAATAACAATAAATTTTTAAAATTTAAAAATATATTATATTAATATAGTATCTATATCCAATACTTTATAAATTGAATTCAAATTTTATAAATTTAATAATTGAATTCATTTATAAATAATGTTGATAAGTTGTTTATAATGTTGATAAGTTTAAATAAATATTATGAATTTGTTATTAAAATTTATAATATAAATTCATATTATAAATTCATTTTTTGAATTCAAAATTAGATTTTTTAAAATTTGTATGTTATAATAAAAATATGAGAAAAACTCTTTATACTAATAAGAAAATAAAATCACTTATATCTAACATTATATATGATATACAAAACTATAATTTCACAATATCTAAATACGTAGAAAATATTGATAAAACTGATAATATAAATGAAGATAAAGACTCAATTATAAGACAATCATTTCTCATAGATACAACTATGAAGGCTTTTAATGATTTTAATGATATAACACTTGGTAATTTATCATTGAATAAAAATATAGAAAATATAAATATTTTAATAAATAATGTAATAGATAATTGTTATAGTTTATTTATTTCAAAAAGGGTAAAAATAAAATTAGGTGAAGAGATAAGCAGTAATTTTAATATTTTAGTAGATAAAAATAAAATAGCCAATTCTATATTTTATGTTTTTATGTTTATTTACAATTTAATAAAATCTAATAGTTTTATAGATGTGGCATATAGTTTTGTTAATTATGAAGATGAGAGATTTTTATTTTTTAATGAGAAAAGTTCTTTATTAAATTTTAGTAAGGATAATGTTCTTATAAGTATTAGTTTTGATTCTAATAATATACCTGAAGATATAAAGAGGAAGCTTTTCAAAACTCCATTAATAAGTTATAATGGCAGACATTTTAATAATATATTTTTGTATACAGCTTATTATATTATTAATAGGCATTCGGGAAATATTTGGTTTGATAGTATAGGAAGTAAAACAAGAATAAATATTATATTTCCTATTAAAAAGTAGTTTTATGAATTATGTATTTAATTATTTGCTTTTAATATTTTACTTATTATCATTTGTGATAGGTTTTTCTACAATATTTTATTCTATTGTATATTATATAATAGAGAGGGTTTTGTGGCTTAAGTATTATATAATATTTTTATTTACATTTGGAATATTAATTTTTATAAGAACTATAAGGCTGATAACTCTTCTAACTCTGCCTTCTTTTACTTCTAATAATATTTTTAATATGCTTTATTTCTTTATATTAACTTTGGCTATGGCATTGATGCTATATTTTATACCTGCATTTTTATATAGGTTTTTAAAAATAAAATGGAGCATAAAAACTAATTTATCTTATTTGATTTTATCTGTATTTTATTTTGTATTAAGCATTATAGGAATACTTACATCTTTTAATATATATATATTATCTAGTATGATATTTTATATATCTATATTTTATTTGCTAGTAGTAGGATTTTTGAATTATAAAAATATAGAAGATAAAACTATTAAATTTATAGTAAAAGTTTTGGGTATAATAACTATATTAATTTATCCAGTTTTAATTTATCAATTAATTATTTATAGAAAAGACTTTATGAATATAAACTCTATAGATGTAACTTTGATGTTATTTTATACATGGTGGAATTTAGTAATGTTGGGTTATTTGCTATGGTATTTCATAAGTATGATAAAGTCTAATAATAATAGGATTTCTGATAGTTTATGTGAGAAAAACGATGAATCAGATAATAATATAAAATTAGAAGAGAAAATTGAGGTTAATGATTTTAATTTAACTAAAAGAGAGAAACAAATATTATCTTATTTACTTTCAGGAAAAACTAATAAAGAAATATCTTTGATTTTTGATATATCATTAAATACAGTTAATAACCATGTAGCAAATATATATTATAAATCTGGGGTAAAAAACAGAGTAGAACTTGTTAATAAGTTTTCTAAGTATTAATTAACATATTAATTTTGCATAAAAAATAGTAAGCTTTATTGGCTTACTATTTAATAATTTTTAATTAATAACAAATTTATTATTACTCATCTATAGGCATAACATCTAAAATAGAATTAGCCAAAGAGTTTAATACTTCTTTTCTTAAAGCACCATCTTTCATATACATTTCTAGTCTTTTTTTAGCTTCAGCAACTTTTTCTTCTCTGATATCAGGAGATTGTTTAACTATATCAACTAATTTTTTATTTTGCAAAGCTATTTTAGATTCATTAGATATATCAATTCTATCAGAACCTAATTGAGATGGTTTATCTGAATATTTTACTTTAGAATTAAATTGTATATTTTGTGTGCCGCCTATTTTATCAATTGTCATAATCTGACTCCTTACATAATATATTTTCGGCATTAGCTTTGCATACTTTAGATTTTCTATTATCAATAATGATGCAAAATTCTCCTTTATCAAGTATACTATTATTAGTAAAAAAAGCAAGTATATTGGAAGCCTTATCTCTTATGATTTGTTCGAATTTTTTGGTAAGTTCTCTTCCGATAACAACGTAAGTATTTTCTCCAAATATGTTAACAATATCTTCTATGCATGCTTTTATTCTATGCACAGATTCATATAATACTATAATATTTTTTTCATTTGAGTATAATTCTTTTAATTGATTTTTTCTTTTGCCAGATTTGTTTGATAGAAATCCTACAAACAAAGTGTTGCCAGAAATACCAGAAGCAGATAGCAAAGTAGTAAAAGCAGATATACCGCCAACAGGAATAATTTTAATATTATTTTCTATAGCCTTAGTAATTATGCTTACACCAGGGTCGCTTATACAAGGAGTACCAGCATCGCTTACAATAGCAACAGAGCTTCCATTTATAATATTTTTTATATACTCATCAATCTTTTTTTCTGTTGAATGGCTATGATATGAATAAACAGTTTTTTTAATATTGTAAGCGTTTAAAAGTTTGAGTGTTACTCTAGTATCTTCTGCCAAAATGAAGTCAACATTAGTTAATATTTTCAAAGCTCTTATAGTTATATCTTCCATATTTCCTATAGGAGTAGCCACCACATATATAGCAGAGTTTTCTATGTTTATGTTATCGTTTAAGTTAATATTTTCCATATATTCATTTTAATTTAATAAAATATAATTTGCAATAGTTTATATGTTTCACATGAAACATTTTGCTTTATTTTTTAGCATTTAAAAAGATTAGTTATATAAATATTTATATATAAAATTAAAACAATATAAATATTTATTAATTATGTTTTAATATGTTTCATGTGAAACATTTTGTTTTTGCCTGCTAATTTTTAAAACCTTTTATCCGAAATTTATAGCCGTGAGGATGATAAAATGACTGAGCAAAAATTTTACTATAAATCTAATACACTAAAAGAATTTAATTGCGATAATAATGACGAAAAATTAATACATATACTAAATAATAAAGGATATAATATCTATTCTATTAAACAAAAAACTAATCAGCTTATACCTTACCATGAACACCCTTCCGAAGAAATGGTTATTGTATTAAGCGGTAAAATTAGATACGTTGTAGAAGAAGAAGTAGTTGACTTAGAAGAAGGCGATGTTATAAAAGTTAAGCCTCATTCTATACACTCTATGATTAGTATAGCAGAAGAAACTTATTCTAATCTTTTATTAATATTCCTTTAATCTTCAATTAATATTTCTTCTGTATTGTTTGTGCCGTTGCAAATTTTATTGAAATCACAAAATTCGCAGTGTGTACCTACCCTTTTATCAAAACCTCTGTCATATCTTATGTCATTTATTATCTCGTCAAACCACTCACCTATATATTGTATGGATTCCTTTGTAAAATCTATTGTGTCAAATTTGTCTTCATCAAAATGATAATATGAACCATTTGTTACTTTAAAATTTAATGAGTCTAATATAAAAGCATAAAGTTTAAGCTGAAGAGTTTTTCTCTCTCTTTCTGTATTATCCTCTCCCAAATCATAATACTTATTTGTTTTATAATCCACTATCTGTAAAGAACCGTCAGCAGATAAATCTATTCTGTCTATACGTCCAAATAATATATAATCTTTTATCTTTGTTTCTTTATAGCTTTCTATTTGATAAGGCACTTTTTGTCCAAAAGAATTAAAGAAATTTGAAAGCATATATAGTCCCTTCTCTCCTAATTCCTTCTCTTCTTCTCTGCTGTTAAAAAAAGACCTTATGCCGCTTCTCTTCCAAACTTCTCTAAATATATTGTGCAAGCTATCTAAAGTTCTCTCTTCAGCACGTAATTGATAAAATTCTTTACATGCTAAATGTATAGCATTACCAAATATAAAATATACATTTACTCCCCTTTTATATTTCTTAAAAGGTTTTTCTATATAAGTGTATCTATACTTTCTAGGACAAAGTAAATATGTGGACATACTATATTCGCTAAATCTTTGAAGCTTTTTTGATTCCATATTTTTATCTATTTGTATATTTGTTTAACAACTCAACTATATCAGTATCAGTAGTTAAATCAATAGGTTTGTCATCATTAACATTTTCTAAATTAGCATCAGCCTTATTTTTTAATAATATCTCAACTGCCTTATAACTTTGTGAAGCAGCTGCAAAATGTAAAGCACTCCAGCCATCATAATCCTGAGCATTAATATTAGCACCGTATTTTAATAATATATTTATTGCTGGTATTTGATTGTTCATAGATGCCCACATTAAAGGTGTCGTTCCTGTATCATCTTCTATGTCTACAAGATTATTTATTTTTTTTGCAGCAAAGGATTGCATTATTATCTCTATTATATCTGAATATCCTCTTGATGCAGCTATATGTATTGCCATAGCAGAATCTATACTATCTCTTGCCTCAAGATTAGCCCCATAATTTAAAAGTGTCTCAACTATTTCTCCATATCCATAATAACAAGCAAGAAGAAGCGGAGTCTCACCATCTGCATACCATTTTTCATTATCATTAGTTATTATAGTATCTTTTGGAAGCTTAACTTCTATATCTATTTTTTTATTTTTTAATAATTCATTAACTACAGATATATTATTATATTCAACAGCCCTATGTAATAAACTCCAGCCATACTCATCTTTTATATTAACATTAGTTCCAAACTTTATTATATTTAAAGCGATATCTGTTTTTCCGTCTTTTAAAGCGTTAAATAATCCATTATTATCAATATCATATTTTTGATTATTGTTTTGAGCATGGATATTAGAAATTAGTAAGATGTTAAATAATAATATAAATAATGCTATTTTTCTCATCAAGCCAGCCCCAAAATTATGTTAATTTATTTATTATTATAGTACATTTTAACACAATTATCAATATATCATATAAATATCTTTTGAAATAATTAAATTCTTTTATAGAGTAATTTTATTTAAACATTAAATATTAAAACTAATACAGTATAAATTTATACTATATTAATTTTTATGAGGTCTGTATTTGTCTAATAGCTTTTTTATAGAATCATATTTAAAACCTTTTCTCATTAAGGTTCTTATAATATAATCATTTCTTTTTTCTTTGTTTTCATATATTTTATAATATTTTCTAATAGCATTTTTTAATGATATTACTTCGCTTTTTTCTGTTATTAAATGAGAAACTCTATCTATTGTTTTGTTTTTTAATTTAGCTTTTTTAAGAGCATCAAGTATATATCTTTTACTTTTGCCTTTTAATTTTAGGCTATTGACAGTAATTTTAGCAAATCTCTTATCATCTATAAGTTCATATTCTTTGCAATAAGCTATAGCATAATTAATAAATCTTTTTTTATGTCCTTTTTTAAGCAGCTTATCTCTAAGCATACCCTCGCTTAAAAAACCTCTTCTCAAAGCATTAACAGCAGATTTTTTAGCAGCAGCCTCATAAGCTCTCATTCTTATATGCGGTATTTCATCATATTCTAATTCCATACCTTCATAAATATCTAGCTCATAAGTACCGTTTTTTGGTATTGTAAAATATTCTCCGCCGGAAACTTTTATATAGATTTTATCGTTTTTTAATTTCATTTTAAGGATAGTCATAATTATAATATATATTAAAAATATCAGTTTTTCAATATTATAGTTTATATAACCGCACGGTAAGCTAAACAAAAAAATTAAAATAATTTTAGATTGCAGTTTTGATTATGTTTCTTAATTTGTTTAACGTGCGTGAAACAGATAAAAAATTTAATAAAAGCTTGGGTGGGCTTTAACATTTCTAATTAGTTATTAAAAGAAAAAAATATTAATCTTTTAAATGAAAACATCAAATTTAAAAGGGCGGGGAATTAAAATAAGTTTTAAAATTTAAATTATATCCCCTACCCTTTCGATGTTTTATATATTATTTTTTTATTATATACAGCACACTAAACAAAAATATAAAGTAATTTAACATGCTTTAAAAATTAATATTAATTTTGACAAACTTAAAAATTTAAGTATAATCTACGCATTAATATAAAAATCATAAGGAGTCAATTTATATGTGGGTTTATACACTCATTAATATAATAGTTTTATTATTAATAATATTTCTATTATATTTCATGGAAAAAAAACATTTAAATTTCACAGTTAGAGTATTAAGTGCATTAATATTAGGTTTATTATTAGGTTTTGTATTAAGAAACATTTATGCACAAAATACAGATGTTATAACTAATACAATGATTTGGTATAATGTTGTTGGAAGCGGTTATGTAAGATTATTACAAATGTTAGTTATGCCTTTAATATTTATTTCTATCACTATGGCCTTATTAAATATAAAAGGCGATTCTAATATAGCAAAGATGACTATGATAATAATAGCAATTCTAATGATAACAACAGCTATATCTGCTTTAGTTGGTATATTAATTTCTAAAGGATTCGGATTAGACGCTTCAAAGATACAAGCTATAGTTGGAGATTATTCTCAAGGAGCTTTAAATTATGAAAACAGATTAGAAGCATTTAATTCTAAACCTGTGCCTCAGCAATTACTTGAGATTATACCTACAAATCCATTTAGTGCTTTGGCAGGCGGCGGCGGTTCACCTACTTTGTCTGTTGTATTTTTCTCTGCTTTTGTTGGAATGGCTGCTTTGGGTATCAAAAAGAAAAAGCCTGAAGTTTTTGATTTCTTTAGAAAGATAATGTTCTCTTTACATGAGATAGTAATGAGAATAGTTAGCATAGTAATGAGATTAACTCCTTATGGTGTATTAGCTTTAATGGCTAAGTTTATGGCTACTAGTGATTTAAAAGCCTTTGCACAATTAGGTCAATTCTTATTGGCTTCATATATAGCAATATTTATCATGCTTATAGTTCATAGTGTTATACTTATAATATTTGGATATAACCCTGTTAAATATTATTCTAAAGCATTACCTACATTAGCTTTTGCTTTTTCATCAAGAACTAGTGCTGGTACTTTGCCTATGACAGTAGATACTTTAAAAAATAAAATGGGTATATCTGAAGGAGTTTCTAACCTATCAGCTTCACTTGCTGTTACTATAGGGCAAAATGGATGTGCTGGAATATATCCTGCTATGGTTGTTGCTATGATAGCACCTACTTTGGGAATAAATGTTTTTGAACCTGTATTTTTAATAAAGGTTGTAATAATAATAGCTATAGGAAGTTTTGGTATAGCCGGAGTTGGAGGCGGTGCTACTAATGCTGCTCTTATCACACTTTCCGCTTTAAACTTCCCTGTTGAATTAGTTGCTATACTTTTAGGAATAGAGCCGTTAATTGATATGGGCAGAACTTTGCTTAATGTTAATGATGGTATGATTACAGCTGCTGCTACTGGAAAGATTTGTAAGGAAGTAGATATGAATAAGTTTAATACTAATGATACAGCTGCTTCTGAAAATTCTTAAATTAATATTATAAGATTATAAAAAGCCCTCCTGATGAAAATATCAGAAGGGTTTTTTATTATAATAAATCTGGTTAAAAGTCTATTATAAATAAGGTTTTAAGCGAGAAAAATAAGGTTAAACCTTCTTTTTCGCTTATTTCAATCAAAAAAGAACATATTTTAGTAATTCCTACATAATTACTTTTTTAAGCTGGTAAATACAGAGATGTATTTTAATAAAAAATTATTAGGAGAAAATATGTTAGTCAAAGAGTTAAAACAAAGATTAAACAAATTTAGTGATGACATCCAAATTTTTATTCGTGTCAAAGATAACAACGACACTCTTATTTTAGCAGATTTTTCTGAAATAACATCAAATGAAGTATTGGGCTTTGGGGTTATAGTTCCTTTATTCAAAGTAAATGAGGAGGATTACAAAAATGGAAAATAAACAATTTGAACCTTCTTATTGGGTAATAATAAGAAATAATAAAAAATATTTAGGCTGTCAAAATGATTGTAAGCATTTAGAAAATATTGATAATAAAATCGTATGCTCATATTTTGGAAAAGAAATAAAAGGAATAGAAGATAATTATAAACCTTGTAAAGAATGCTTAAATGAATTTTGTTGTGCTCGTTTTAATATTCAAGATTTAATAAGGAGTGAATAATGAGCTGTTTAAAAAAAACATATTATGATAAAGAACTCAAAACATTCGTTGTTGAAGAGTATACAGATTGGGGTATGAAAAAATATGACAACGATGGTAATTTAATTGCGTATGAGAAAATAGCTGATGATGATGATTTTGTCAGTGATAACATCAATGAAGAGATAGATGAACCTGATGAAGTTTTTTATAAGCTTTATCCATGGGAAAGGAGAAAGTTAGAAGAAGAATAAAAAATTATGGGGGGTAGTAAATGAGCTTATTAAAAGATATTTTCGGAAGAAAAAAACAAATAAAGTGTGCTGTATGCGATGAGGCGATACAAAATGACTTTAAAACAAAATATTTAAAATTAAATGGATGTTTTGGTTTACATATGCTTCACTATGAATGCGATAAGAAATTAAATAATTTAGAAAAATATATAAAAGGAGAATAAAAATGAGTAATTTTGAAATGACAGGCAAAACAACAAGCGATTTTGAACAGCCTCAAACTGGTATGGTGCCAGCTGTTTGTATTAATGTTGTAGATGGTAGATATGCAAAAACTACATATATGGGACAAGATAAAGGCTATCAAAGAAAAATATTTATTCTTTGGGAGATAGCACAAAGAATAAAAGAAGGGCAATTTGCAGGTCAGCATATGGTTATAGCTAAGGAATATACATTTGCTGTAGGAGAAAGAGCTAATTTAAGAATAGATTTAGAAAGTTGGAGAGGTAAGAAATTTGAAGAAAGAAAAAATGCTGATGGTACAGTTAGTCTTTTAACAGAAAAAAAACAGAATGAACAAATAATAAAAAAACCTTTTGCTGTAGATATGTTAATAGGTGCTAATTGTATTTTATATTTAGAAGATGTAGGAAAAAACAAAATATTTATTAAGCCTACAAAAATAATGAAGTTTGATGATAAATATCCTGTTGTAAATAGAGAACATGACAATAATTATATCCCTGATTGGCTTGCTAGAATAATAGAAACACGTCCTTTAAGCAATCCAGATACACAACAAACACAAACAAATAATGAAGTCAATGATAATAGTACAGGCTTTGAGGATGAAGAACTCCCTTTTTAAGTAAAAAATCTAATGAGGGGGTAGCCAATATAAAAGTAAATGAATATAAAAATCCATTTGATATAGAAGATGATAAAACTTGGGGTGATATGATTAATGAGCAAGAGAATAATGAGAAGAATATCAATCAAATAGATCATGAAGATAAAGAATTTAATTTAGATAATTAATAGGAGTATTATAATGCTAAATTTTTTTAAGAAAAAAAATAAGAAGGCTTAAAAATGAGTGAAAATAAAAAATACTATTGGTTAAAACTAAAAGAAACATTCTTTGATAGTGAAGAAATGAAAATATTAGAAAGTATGGAGAATGGTACAATATATCAAAATCTGTATCTAAAAATATGCTTAATTTCTTTAAAATCAAATGGGGCTTTATTATTTAAAGATATGATTCCTTATAATTTAGATATGATAGCAACTATAACAAGAACAAATAAAGATATTGTAAGAGCTGGTTTACAAGTATTTCAGCAACTTAAATTGATTACAATAGCTGATAATGAAATTATTTATATGACTGACATACAAACTTTAATAGGAAAATCATCTACTGAAAGTGATAGGGTATCTAAATATAGGAAAACATTAAAAGATAATAGCAATAATTCAATAGAAAATCAGGAAGAAAGTTGTAATAATTCTGTAGAAAAATTACAAGAAAGTTACGCTTCTGACACACCAGAGATAGAGAGAGAGAAAGAGAAAGATACAGATAAATATACAGAGAGAGAGAGAAAGAACCGCTCGCAAACGACGAAGTAGAAATATTACTAAATCATACTCAATTTTTAAGCTTTGAAGATTTTGAAAAAGTATATATCTTCTGGTTTACTAAACTCACTGGTAGACCTGTTACACTCCTTCATCAAACTGTCTCTGCAAATGAGAAAAACATTGAAAAATTAGATTGGCTTAGGAAAAATTTTGAAGCTCGGAGGGTTCATGCTGGAATAGCTATATTTGAAACTCTTGAATATATAGCTCAAGATAAAACTTGTATAGACAATTATCGCTTTAGAGCTTCAAGTTATCTTGATGGAATTATTTCAAGGCTTGTAGATGCTAAATTAGCAGAAAGTGATCCAGTTTCAAATGAGGGTAAAGGTAAATATAGAAATCCAAGTTTTGATTATTTTAAGTATTAACATTTTTTAGGGGTAGAAAATGGGAAAAAATGGAATAACAGAACAACAAAGATTTAATTATGGCAAACATAGAGAAAAATATCAAAAAGAGATTTTTCAGCTCATAGAATATATAAAAAATATTCCAGCTGATAAAATGCCTGAAGAAATTAATAGCTATTTTGTGATTAAATTATATACGCTTTTAAAAAACTTTGGAATATATAAAGATTATGATATTTATAACACTGTCGAATATTTCAAAAAAGAAGAAACTATATTTTATCAAAAGTTAGAAGAATATTTAAGTGATATTAGTAACAAAAGAAAAATATATAAATCTCTTTTTATCATAAAAAATCAAATATTAAATATACGAGATTTTTCAAGTAATGGATTTTATCAGGACTTTTTAGATGATTTGAAATCTGAAATGGGGTTAATGATTAAAACAAAATACAACAACTTTATTGAACCAAGCATTTACAACTGTTCTGAAGATTTTTCAAGTATTAATTATAAATGCTTTGATATGAAGTATGAAGATAATCAAGCTATAAACAAAAAGGTTTTAGCAGAATATAAGCGACTTGCTATAGGAGGAAGTAATGCCTAGAGAAACTTCTATAAATTGTTATCACGGTTCAATTATAGGGAAAAAAGAAAATACACAATTCAAAAAAATATTTAATTGTGTATCTGAACTTAAAGAAGCAACTAGAGGAGAGATAGCAGATAGGCTGAAAATGGAAAAAAGTACGGTATCGGCAAGAGTTAATAAAATGCTCCAGCTTGGCATTTTAAAAGAGACAGGCAGGCGAAAAGACAAAGTGAGCGGTATTAACAACTATGTAGTTAGTGTTAATAAAGACGGACAAGGGAGGCTATTTTAATGCAGGAAATAATAAAAATATTAGAGAAAGTATCATATAAACATTCTATATTATATGTGTTTCAAGATTTTATTGCTTTAATGGCATTAGAAATATCAGCAAAAACAGAATGTTTGATTAAGGATGTATCTAACAGAATAGAGCAAATAAAAGTTATAACAAAAAAATATAATGAAGAAGAAATAAAATATTATGAACAATTTAAGCAATTAGTATCAAAAGAGATTTCAGAAAATAGATTTCAAGATTTTTTTGGAGTTATATTTCATGAATTATCATTACAAAATAAATATAAAGGTCAATTCTTTACACCTTATACAGTGTTTTATGCTATAGCTAAAATGAATATAGGTAATTTAGAAAAAGAAAAAGACATTATTTATATTGGAGAACCGTCAGTCGGAAGCGGCGTAATGTGTATAGCAGCGTGTCAAGTAACAGAAGAACAAGGCTTAAATTATTCTTCCAAACTTTTATTTGAAGTAAATGATATAGATATAAATTGTGTTTATATGAGTTATATACAACTTAGTTTAATAGGAGCAGCAGCAAGAATTAATCATAAAAATAGTTTAAGTTCAGAACACTTTGATAGCTTTATAACACTTGGAGCTATAGCAAATAGAAGCTTTGAAAGATTAAGAGTACAAAAACAAGAAGAAATAAAAGAAGATAGCAAAGAAGAACAATACATGTTTAATTTTTAATTTTATGGAGTTTAATAAATGTATAGTTTCATAAAAGAATATAATCAATGCTTTAATACAGAATGTAAAACTATATCTGGTATTTTATCAGATGTTTTTAATATGGGTATGACTTATGGACTTTTAAAAGCTGAAGAAGAAAGAGAAAGCGAGTCTACTTTTGATGGTGCTATTTGTTATTTGACAGATGAAAAATATCAAAGTCCAAGCATACCAACTCGTAAAAGACAGCCTCATAGCAAAGAATGGTTTAACAAAAGCCATAAAGAAGCAAACAGATATTGGAAAGGTATTTTAGATTTTAAAGAGCCTGAGGAATATACTTTATTTTAGGAGGTAAAAAATGGGAGCAAGAGAAAAAATTGACAGACAAAAAAGATTAAAAGGAATGTTAGGGCTTACAGATGAAGGTATGACTATATTTAATGATGCCTTGCATGAAATAGCTGTAAAAGAGAAGAAGAAAAAACAATTAAAAAAAGGCATTACTTATGACCATAAGAACATGATAGCTTTTTTAGTGAAAGGATATAAGGAGTTTTAAAGATGAAAAAAGTTAGAGAAAATAAAAGATATAAAAATATATTAAATATTAGAAATCCTAAAAATAAAAAATATTATAAGCTCTTACAAAAACGAGAAGATTTAATTGATATATTAGAAACTTATTATCTTAATGAATATGAAATAGAATATAAAAGACATAAAAAATTATGGAGTATAGTAAAAAATATTAATAAGAAATTAAGTAAAGTATCTATACCATTTACAGCGGAATTAAAAGAAACTATGAATATATTATAAGGAGTTCAAAATGGAATTATCTAGAACTAAAACTTATACAATAAAAGTTGATGATAATAATAAATGTAGTAAAGACTGTGAATATTATCATGGGGATACTGTTTTTGGTGTAATATGTACTTTTGATTTTTTGAAAGGTGATAGTGAAGATGTTGTTAGATTAACAGATGATAATCGCACTGAATATTGTAAAAAGTTTTTTGAGAATAAGGAGCTTGAAAAATGAATACAGAAAAAATAAAACAACAAATAAAAGCATTAGATACAGAAAACAAAATAAGAAAACTTAAAGTTTATACTAAAGATGATAGTGTTTATATTATATTCGATGATGTATTTAAGGTAATAGTAAACAAATGGAATTTAATTTTTTGTAGAGTTGATAAAGAATATTGGGATAATGCGGTTGATTTATATATAGAGGATTACATAGACCTTTTAGATTATTATATATTTTTTCCTCCATTTTTCAAAGAGAATAAAGACAAAATAAAACAAATAGTAAAACCATTATTAAAACAAGGAGCTTAAACCATGAGAAAACTAAAAATATATTTAAGCGGTAATATTACTGGAAGAGAGAATTATAAAGAAGAGTTTGAGTATGCCAAAATAAGAATTAAAGACTTTGAAGCGAAAAACAATAAAAAAACTGATAAGGATAAAATTAAATTAGATGTTATAGTGCCTCATCATTATGACTATTTGAATAAAACAGGCAAATGGGAAGATTATCTAAAAAATGATATAAAAATGCTTGTAGATTGTGATTGTTTAATAGATATAGAAAATGGAAGTGAAAACAGCAAAGGGGCTATGCTTGAAAAAATGATTTGTATATCTTTAGGAATACCTATTATTTCTTTAGGTTCATTTTTGAGTTATTACCCTATTTATAGATATACTACAACAAGGCTTTATATTAAATAAAAGAGAGGTACTAAATGAATGATTTAGGATTTAATCAACATTTAAAAGATTTAGGGTTTAATTCAGTTAATGATTTATTTAAAAGAAATATACCAAGTAATAAAAATAATATTAGAGAAATGACACCGCAAGAAGCAAAAAATAAACGAAATAAAAAAATTAGAAATAAGTTAGCAAAACTAAGTAAAAAAAGAAATAGAAAGTAATAAAGGAGTAAATATGGCATCAGTAGATTTTGATAGTTTGCTTAAAAATATAGAAATGGAACAAAGAGATCCTCAGCCTCTAAAAGAAAGCGATGTTCAAGCTTTAGTATTCAAATACCTTGAAAATAGAGATTTAGATAGCCACCCTTCACTAAGCGGAATTAAAGCTAAAAGCTGGGGACAAATAAGGTTTATGAAAAGTCAAGGTATAAGGAAAGGGCATCCAGATTTAATGATAGAAGAACCCGCAGGGAAATATCAAATACTTTATTTGGAGCTTAAAAAAATAGGGGGCAGATTAGATGCATACCAAAAAGAGTGGTTAAAAAAGCATATAGCTAAAGGACATGCTTGTAGTGTTTCTTATGGATATTATGATGCTATATACAAAATAGAAAAATATTTACAAGGAAAGCCTATAATATGGGAGGAGAAATGAGAGTTAGAGGTAAAAAAAATACATTAGCTAAGCTGTTATTAAAGCATAGAATAGACAATGATTTGAAATGCGAAGATATGGCAAAAATGCTTGGTATGACAAAACAACAGTATAATCGCTATGAACATTCAAACGCATTGCCGCTTTTATATAATATTAAAAAGTTAGCAAATGTAATAAATGTAGAAGAAAAAGAGTTGTATAAAATCTTAATGAAAACAGATAAAAAGGCTATTCAAACAAGATGTATGAGTGTATTAGGTAATAGAAATATTAATGATGATGATTTGCTTAAAATAGTAATGATATTACAAGAATATTATAAACCTAAAGCAAGAAAAATAATTAAGGAGTAAATAAAATGCCTAAATCAATATTAGCTATATTTTGTTTTGTTTGTCTATGGTGTTTCTTTTGGATAGCTGTTTATTATCAAGATATAAAGAATATCTATAAAAAACAGCAGGAATATGAAAGAGATATAAGAGAATTAGAATATAAAAACAATGAACTTAAAAAACAAATAGTGCACAGGAGCCAGACATATTGCAGTTAGGAATTCCTTAATTTCTTAAAGTATAGCATAGGTGTATCATAATTTAAAGCAGAGTGTATTCGTTTACGCATCTGCGGGCATTCGCCTAATTCCAAAAATGATTATATTTTTGTAGCTTTTTATTTGCTTTCTCTAAAGTTAATTCTTGTGTACAAAAGTCATAGAATTCTT